>Ga0160429_1000085_pt1 | contig 119733 bp, 130 predicted proteins | sample SolpanmetagenomR_FD_108199 | JGI IMG/M metagenome (GOLD analysis project Ga0160429, IMG submission 108199) | Solar panel surface microbial communities from Lawrence Berkeley National Laboratory, California, USA - R | ecosystem: Engineered > Built environment > Solar panel > Unclassified ...
TAATGCAAGAGATAGATTGTGAGACCATAGTTTCGCGGCCACCAATCGCTTTTGATCATGCTCAGTACCACTCACACATGGGATGAGCTGCTGTTACTGCTTGATCATGCATTAGGCGGGATGTGTTAGCGGAAGGAGAGGCAAGACAGGAATCAAGCCTCAATGGCCACTATCGTAAGTCAAGTATCCTATAACGTAAGAGGTAATGTAAAATAGCACGTCTGTTCAATGTGGCATCAGCTCGAGGAGCATGTGAGATTGTTTCACAGGCAGTCGTGTTCAGGTCGTCCAAAATCTCAGAGCAAATTCATTCTCATCAGGCCAAGGCCGCCCGTAGTATACCTAGGCCGCCGTAGTACAGTCCCAACACGCATTCCCTCCAGATACCGACTGCCTACCATTCGTTGCCACTCCTCCTCCTCCAAGTCTGATTGTTCGTCGTCACTGTCCAATTCTGTATTGTCACTTGCTGCAGCCTGGGACAGGCTGTTCTCCGAGCCCAAGTATCTCCAAGGTCTTCCTTTGCCATTCCATCGCACAGTGTGTTGCTTCCATTTTTTGTCATACCACTCGTCAGAGAAGTTTTTACGAAATTCTTTTTTGTCGAAAGCGATGAACAGGAGTGGTCCAGGTGCCGTGATAGGTTGGAAACCACGATATGTGTTCGGCCTGGATTGCCCCGCGGTCGACATTGTGTCTGCTTCGCTTTGGGAGGTTTGTTGAATTGTGCTGGGTTTGTCGCGGCAATCGGCCTTCGTGCAGAAGTCCCGGAAGGTCCTTGGCGGCAACAGTTCATGGAAAGATTGTCTCAGCGACGCCTCGACCCTCGCCCCGAGCCTGTCTATACGATCGCTAGCAGAGTGCCTCACTGAATCCGGAGTCACAGGCATTTCCTCTAGTCCATCAGCATACGATCTCGGTTGCCTAAGCTCGAGAGATTGGCGACCTGCTCGTTGTGGTGTTCGTGAAGTATCACTTTCAGTCGTCGATTTCATCCGAGACTGGGTATCAGGATGCTTGATCTTTTGCCATTGACGACCGATTCTGGCACGGGCGCCATTGACTCCAGTATTGTCATTAGGTGATCCGGCCATTGTCGTAGGGAATAATTAGGTAGAAATTCGGTGAAGGTGTTACCTATTGTCGATACTGACAGGCATGACAGGAAGGACCGGAAAGAATGAAATCTTAGGTAGATGTTGGAGTTAAAACAAGGATACATAGAATTGGATGTGCTGAAACTCTTGGTACCAAATAGTAAACTTCACTCGACATCATTCTCACGCCGAAAATGGCAAGTACGACACGTCATCCGTGCGATGAGCTCTTTCTGATTGTTTTTACAGAATTCGTCCTCATTTCATAGCCCTATACGGTGATCGGTCGACCGTGCTAATGCTTCATAGTGCTTGGAAAATCATGTCACCTCTCCTCGTAGACCAATCTTATATCCTTTACATTACCAGACCTGAACTCCATTCCATGCGAATCATAACGTACACTCCCTCTTCATCGCCGAATTCTCTAATATCCAGGAGGATTAAGCCTCTGGCTTACTCTCGTCCACTTTGGAAGTTCTACGCATGATTAGTCTTCCCATCCTTCATTCCAGCTAACCTCCCCGTCTGTATTGAAGAACTCACTATGTATTCCCTTTCTGTACTTCTTCTCCTTTCGGTCGAATATTGTGTATTTGTCTTTAGCTAGCATTTCCTCCTCTCTCGGCATCTCCTCCTTCCATCGCTCGAGGACCTTTGCGGTCATTCCATTTCTAGACAGAGCGCGATCAACAATGGAGACGACGTTGTCGACGAGGCGTAGACGCTTGCGCTGGCGGCGCTTTTGTGGTACTGAAAGCTTCCATGGGATTTTCCTGCAGGAGTCATAGAGTCAATTGGTGACCCCGTCGAGATTAATGGGATCGGCTTTACCATAAAAGACCACTGGACAGCGACGATGTAGGTCTGAACATGCCAAACATGTTGTAGATTGGTTTGGAGATCGAATGTTGCTGCCACCAGAAAGTTGAAGGTGAGGCCGCAAGACCCTGTACGATCACGTGATCCGGATTTACCTTGTTGTCCACCATTGTCCTCTCTCGATCGACTCGAAGCATGTAGCGAGCATGTCATACTACTTCGCCATTATAGGCACGAAAGACAACCCAATCTTCGAATATGAGTTCGGTACCTCGAAACAAGGCGGAGATGGTATCGCGCGCTTCCGCGAAGACGCCAGAAACATGAACCAATTCATCGTCCACAGCAGTCTCGACATTGTAGAAGAAGTCCAATGGACCACTGGCGCAATGTATGGAGCAAAGCACTTCTGTTTTCCATGCTTAGAGGAAGTTGAATTACTAACAAACTGGCTCTAGGTATCTCAAACAAATCGACCGCTTCTACAACAACTTCATCTCCTGCTTCCTCACAGGTTCTGGCGCGCGTTTCCTCCTCCTTCACTGTCCAGATCCAACAGCAACCCACAACGCACACCTAACACCAATGCCACCATCGTCCACGTCCGACAAGCGCACATCAAGTGCCAGTAGCATAGCCTATAACCCTACTAGTCCCGCAACGGAAGAGGCGGTGCGAACGTTCTTCGCGGATGTGTATGAGAATTGGGTGAAGACAGTAATGAATCCATTCTATACCGTTAATGACCCTGTGCGGAGTCCAGTGTTTAAAGCGAGAGTGGCGGCAGCAGGCAGGAAGTATTTGTGATCTGGCACAGGAAGCCACCTGAGTCACACTACGGCTCTGCATGTGGCATGTCCAAGCTATTTGCCGCGAGTTTAACAGGCCACTACCATTTGATAGTGCATTGCAAAAGACACGATAATGCTGAAGCCACTTCAAGAGGCGCTGCGCCAAGCGGTGGAGTGAGGTGAGATGAGCGCAGTCGAAATACGAGGCGGAGTGGTTGACACAGTACAATCTTACGATGAGTGGAGCAAGAGCACCAGGAGCATATAGGACTGAGACTGGATGGACGCGCCGAACATATCACCTTAGCAGATTGAGAAGACATGAGCTTGGATGGGTATTATTGCTTTAATGTGGCTGGACATGAATCACCCACGTGTTGAGAACGCGTCCATATGAATTCCTACTACCATCGTACGAATCTCATTGCTCCAGTTCCGTCCTCAGGCACTGGTGCCGCACCATCGGGCGCACCGGGGTCATCTAGAGCAGGATTGCCAGTAGTGGGTGAGTCGGACGGCACCCTAGCGACAGGGCTTTTGTGACTAGACCGAGTTAGCTTATGAACAAGAAGAGAACACATGATTAAGATCACATACGCAAAGAACAAGATCTTGATTGCGATTGCCAAACCTGCATGTAGCACGAGCACAATTATGAAGATCAATTTCGCCCTCTGATGCGGTGTTGTCATAATGATTGGATAAAGATTTCGTGCCAGAAACGCAGCTGAGATAGCCAATCCTACACCAACGAAAACGTAGTTTAGGATGTCAATGGGTGACCAGGAGATGAGGGCCACAGGAATCCAGATGACGTTCGCATAACCGTACAGAGCCCAACACTCAAGGATGTTGGCAGCTTCACTTCCACTCCAGCGTAGTGATGCCCATAGCACGAACGGGATGACAAAGGTATACCCGTAAATGAGTCCAGCAGCACCAGATAGCAACCGAAAGTCATAACCGTAGTAATTTTCGCCTTGTGCTGCTAACCAGGAACTGATACTGCCAGTCAAGAACAGAATGACAACCACAGTGGTCGCGATCCAGAAAGGACCGTACAGATCTGGGTTTCCATCCAGGACGTCGAGAAAGTTGTCCTTGGGAAATATGGCGCAAAGACAGCGCTTCATAACAGCATTAGTGTCGACGTCGAAAAACTGCTGGTAAAACGACATGGCCCATAGGTAGCGTTTTCCAGCAAATCCTCCTCTTGCGCCATTGGCAGATGGGGCGGACGTGTTCTGGGAAGGGAAAGTGTTGGTGGTGGTAGGGATTGGTTTGGAGCGTGGGTTTGGGTCAGCAAATGCTGCATGGTTGCGTTAGCTTGCATAGGATAGAACAACATGGCGCGACTAACTTGACTTGTGAAACTCAAGGTTATCTTCCTGGAGATCTGTATGTCCTAGGTCGCCCTATTCTGGTGTCAGTCATGCTTCATGTGGATTGGTACGAAGGCGGGCTACCTCGGCGTCAACATCGACGACAACATCGTAGCCACGGTTTGCCATTGTTCCAAAAGTATGTTATAGCGTTGCGATAGACTTGTTGTTGTGTCAATCTGGTCTCTCGTCTGATTGATTGGGAGGTGGTCTGAAGGGCGCATCTCCGAATCGACTCGGACCGATTCTTTCAATTGAATCATCTCGTACAGTTTCTCTTTGAACGCCACTACATGCAAGTACAACAACCGCAGCACTACCACCTATTACTCCTTCAACGCTAGAGGTGCACGGATTTCAAGAATACATGACTGGGCGACGGAAATACATTTACTAGACCATGCTATAGCATTTCCCAACACAATACTCAGTCCTTTTTCTGCCGTCCTCGTACATGCTAGAGCGAGCGGCGAGATGCTTGAATCCTGGAGGACGACAAACTTCGACATGCCTCAGGAAGCCTTCCATCAGCGCCACTCGTCACAGTCGTCGAAGTCTCCACTCGTCGTTCTGGCGGCATGGCGCCGGCGACCTCGATATACCCAGCTGGGCTTCTTACATGACGAGCGCACTATTCGAACCAGATCGTACCACCGACCACGGTAATACGTCGTCACCAGATGTCGACAGCATGAGTAGGACGCCGGCTGGTGGACCTATGTTTCTGGATTTTCTTTACCCAGAAAAGACTAAAGCAATGATCAGACGACTTTCGATACTCGGATATCGAACCTGGAGAAGGCATACCCGGCGACTCAGTGCAGGTGCAGCAAGTCGCACCTTTACCTCCAAGTCTTTGGCAGGACAGCGGGTAGTGCATACAGAACTATCTGAGACTGTCAAGGGCGACATCAGTCAGAGGGACATACCATCGATACCGCCAGAGAAAGCCCTTGAGATACTGCAGGATCTGATAGACGTCAACTCAAGAGGCGAATATCGAGAATCATGGACTCAAGCCTGGGATTGCTATAACAATCTGGACCCAGTCGGCAGGACATCTAGAATCAAGCATGGCCTGCTTGACGTGCTTAGCACTTCACCTCGATCTCGAGATTGGCATCGTCTCCTGCACATATTCGAAGACATTCAAGATTCAGAGCGTCGAGGAGGCGGATATCTGCAAGCAGTTGTTGCCAATCTCAAGATAAAAGACATCGATCAAGCAGTCGCTGTCCACCATGAAGCAATAATAAGACTTGGCACCAACGAGAATATTGGTACGGAAGTCCTCCTCGCTCATTTAATAGGCCACGATCGATGGGGATTGAGTTGCTCCGTGTGGGATGATATTCATCGATCGTATGAGAGCCACTCTATACGGCAAAAATGGCAGCACAGTTTTGAAACTAAAATTGCAGCCATGCCACAGCTCCACCTGAGAACGTTGTCACTCATGTCATATATAAGATCTCGTCGTGCGAGTAACCGAATAGAGAAGCAACCCTGCGCGATCTTTCTGTCGCTAGTGAGGAGCGTCATCAAGAAAGGTACTGGCTTCGGTGCTCTGAAGAATATCGTAGTTCTGGAATTTCTTAAGCAGCACGGACTATCGGAATCCTCCTTCTATGAGGCTCTTTGCTTGCGAACCTTGGAAGGAGTTGGCCCAACAATGGCTATGCGGTTGTCACAAGCGCATAAGATATATTATATGTATCGTAAGGACGATACATGCTTCAAACATGGAAAAGATTCACGCTACGCCCAATCTAAGCTTGATGTACGTTTTCCACACAAGCGTGACCCGACAGCGAGGAGTGAGTCAAGTTCTGCCCCTCAATTTGAGCCGTCACGGAGGCTGCTACATGCAATGATCAAGACTGCAGTTCAGGTAAAAGATGTGGAATATGCTCTAGTTATGCTCGCGGACTGGCGAACGTTCTATGGGGAGCCTCCTTCAGTATTGAGTGGACTAGTCATTCGAGGACTCGCACGTAGTGGCGATGTTGTAGGCGCTGAGCAAATGCTCAGGAATTTCATTGAGAGACAAAAAGCCAGCGATCCTGATATCAATGTCAGGTTATTCCACCCACTACTACAGTTCCATGCCGAGCGTGGTGATCCTAGTGCAGTATTAGCCAATTTTGAGCTGGTTAAGAAGTATGCTTCGCCGGATGCCGTCTGCTGGAACATACTACTTCACGCACACGAGAAAGCAGACGATCTCGACGGACTTCTGACCGCGCTCTCGTCAATGCTTGACGCAGGAGTACAACCAGATGCATACACCATTGGGACTGTCATGGCAGCTGCTGCAGACCGAGGCGATGTAGACTTGTGCGAGCAAATGCTCAATATGGCCGCTGAGAACAGTATAGACAGAACACAAATCATGAACGACTGTATGGTGAGGGCCTTACTGCACGATGGTCAAGAACAAAAAGCCGAGGTCTTCGCAACTGCGATGACGACTGTTATGCCAGCACTACCAAGTGTCCGAATGTGGAATAGTATACTCGCGCATCATGCGCTGAGCTCGCGTACGAGAGTGCTCCCAAATACCTTGAGGGTAGCCACTAAGATGCAAACTCTGAAAGTGCGCTTCAATACTTTTACTTACGCAGCTCTCATGCGGGCCTATGTGGTCAAGAGAAAACCGGACCTTGCTCGACGAGTACTCGAGAAGACAATGCACAACAGCGTCCAGCCTACTGCGCTTCACTACGCAATACTAGTTGACGGCTATGCTGACCTTAGAAGTTTCGAGAAAGGACTTCGGATGCACGCTGAAATGCTAGCGCGAGGTATCACGCCAGATCGCAGCTCTCAAATTGCTCTGCAGAGGTTGTTGATTTTAGCAGGACGGGCTAGAATTGCACAGTATCGTGGCAAGATTCCCGGACTACGGTCTGATGTGTTTGATGAGCTTCTCGAAGAGTTATTGCCAACATTAGGCAAGGCTGTAACGTCGACGGGATCTCCGGAGCTGTACTCTTCATACTTTCGCGGAAATGAGGGTGATGCAGCAGCACTTTTCGATCTACCTTTGTCCTTCTACAGCGATATACGAGCCTTTGATGTTGTCAAAACTCTTCTCGATCGCTATGAAGAGCTGAAGGGCAACTCGGATGACCATACAATACCACTGCGCTTCCTAGCACACATGATGGATCTTCGGTACCGCGAAGGCAACTTTGCCGAAGTTGACAAGTATTGGGCGTTAGCGACCACGCAAGCCAGGCAGAGTTCGAAACTTGTTACTCGAGGCGACACGAATTACCTTCCCCGCCGTCGTCGCTACATTCTCACGAAACATATTGACATCTACTTCCGTTCACTCGCTGCTCGGGAACCAGACAAGCAAAGTCCTGCGTCGGCCATTTTCAAAGCCATAAAGTCACTATACGATCTCGGTTTCGACCTAGATAATACTAACTGGAATCTATATGTCCAGATCCTTGCTACAAGGGGTGATCACATCAAAGCTTTCTTATTATGCGAACAGAACCTGATGAGGTCGTTCGAATGGCAGGCTGCGGAGCCTCGTGTTCGCTTTTACCAGGCTTCGCGCACCAAATCTGCAGGAACGGAGTTCCTAGGCCGAAGGTACACTTTCCTCAAACCTGGAGAGCTTCAAGCAACATACAAGACTATGGTGCGATTCGCACTTGTATTGAGGAAATTGAGACAGGAAGCACCGTATAGTTCGGAAAGTAGGACAAAGCTGGACGACATAGAAGCGAAGGCACCTCGGACGGTCAAGGCTGTCCTAGATATGCCGATGGTAGACCATCCAATTGCGACTCATGTGCTTGGTGGAAGGGTCGAAGCAGGTCGTTCAAGGACTCTAGAGTAGTAGCTTACCCTCGCAAAGTTGATCTCATTCACGAAGCGACGAATTAATAATCATACTTTCCATCTTTGACCTCTGATATCTTTGGGTGTGTATAAAGAGTTTGCGACTTCAGACCAGACGAGCGCACTAAGAAACTTCTTCACGCGTGATATGAGTCCGCTCTCCTGTGACCCTAGATGATAACATATCGCTTGCCGCTTTTCCATATCTACCCTTCTCTTTGAATACATGACTACTCGACCATAATGTTTAAATCTATACTATCTATATCTGCGGCTGCCGGAGTAGCAGCTGTACTGTACAATCAATATCCTCTTGATTCGAAGAGCCAGACATACTGCTATACCAGCCTCACTACTTTATCTGCAGAAGTCCCAGAAAATGCAAACTGCTTTACTGTAGCACGCGACGGCACGTTATCAAAGGTCTTCTCTTCGTCCACTGAAGACAACGTGATCAAAGGACATGTCATACCAGGACTGTGGGATGGCCATGGTCACCTCCTGATGTATGGCGAGATGCTCAACTCTGTGAATCTGTTTGGAGCACAGTCACTGGAAGAGGTGCGGGCACGTATCAAGGGATATATGAGTGTGCATCCGGAAGCTGGCACGGAGAAGGAGTGGATTCGAGGAGTTGGCTGGGATCAGGCTGCTTATGGGCGTATGCCTGTTGCTGTACGTATCGACAGAAGTTCGAGCACACTGAATATGTCATTGTTGATCGCTGTCTAGGCTGACCTTGATGCTGACCCAGAGCTCAAAGGTAAGTATATCATGCTTGACCGCATCGACGTTCACTGCAATTGGGTTTCTCCTGCCGTACTCGCCTTACTGCCGAATCCACTCCCAGCTTCACCAGTCGGTGGTGAGATTGTCACCGATCCAGGCTTGGGAGTTTTCTGTGACAACGCTATGCCACTTGTCACGCATTACTGGCCTAAGCCGGACGCTGTCAAGAAGACGCTGTTCATCAAGAGTGCTATGGCTGAGTTGAATAAGGTGGGACTGGTCGGTATGCATGACGCTGGCAATGTGCCAGGTGATTTAAGACTTTTCGAGTACCTTGCCGACAACAAGGAAATATGGACGGTCAGGATGTATGCTATGATGGAATGCGATGTCCGGAATACGTATTGCCCTCAGGATGCGATCAAGATCCACAGAGACGATGGCATGCTGAGTGTCAGGAGCGTCAAGCTCTTTGGCGATGGTGCTCTAGGCTCATGGGGTAGCGCCCTGATAGAACCCTACAGCGACAAGCCAAGCACAACAGGTAGTCTCCTCGTCAACGCCACCACTCTAACCTCTCTCGCAACCTCCTGGGCATCTCTCGGCTATCAAGTCAACATCCACGCCATCGGCGACCGCGCAAATCGCAACGCAATCGACGCTCTCGAAGCCGCCCTCAAAACCACCTGTTCCAATCCCAACAACCTCCACACCTGCCAAACCCAACACAACCGCCACCGCATCGAGCACTCCCAAATCATCTCGCCGTCCGACCAAACACGTCTCTTCGAACTCGGGATCATTCCTTCCATCCAGCCTACCCACGCCACATCAGACATGTCATACGCCCTTTCCCGTCTCGGCCACGACCGCCTCAACACCTCGGCCTACCGCATGCGCTCGCTCCTGCCGCTTTCACCGATTCTAGGCTCGGACTTCCCTGTCGAGCCTCCGAATCCATTTGCTGGTATGTACGCTGCTATTGCCCGCAAGAATCCGGCTACGGGGCTGGGTGTGGATGTGGATGGCAATAATGGTGTGAATGTGAGTTGGTATGCTCAAGAGGCTTTGGATGTGATGCAGGCGTTGAAGGGCTTCACGCTAAGTCCTGCGAGAGGTGCGTTTTTGGAAGGAAAGGCTGGTGTGATTAAAGAGGGCGCTTTGGCGGATTGGGTTGTGCTTGATGAGGAGGATGCGGTTGGGGAGTGGGAGGGAGATGTGGAGATGCTGAGGCGATTGAGGGTGAGAGAGACGTGGGTTGCCGGGAGGAGAGTATATAAGAGGGATGACTGAATATCGATAGAAACGTTTGGATGTCAGAAGTCGAGTCAGGATACAACAAAGAGATCTTGGCAGCAGAGTTTGCAGAATATATCAACATTTGGATCAAACCTATTATACAGAAAAGGGAAGCATAATATCATACCAGTCCCTCGTCTCACCAGTCCTTGAACTAAGACCATTACGATATTTACGTAAGCCAGAAGAGTCCTCAAACCATAGCAACGCCTAGCAAAATCCTGTTCTTGAAGTGAAAGCTCATTATCGATGACCTAACATGCCCATGAAATCCTCCCATGAACTCCTTCGATCTGGGTGTAATCAATCTGCTGGCCGGTACTCTGATCCATAATGTTAAGACGGCGATCTCTAGAGTGTAATATCTTCCTTCTGCTGATCCACCTTTCAATATCAAATCAGGTGGTGTGGTGGCTGCTGGATCAATCAGGAGTGCTTGCGGAGCTGATTATCACTTCTTCCTCCCCTTCAAAGTCGACATCGGATTGCCTGCTTCATCAATATGTAACTTCACCCTACACTCAGGACAATACCACTTTTGTCTCCGCTTCGGAATCTCAGTCAAACCCACACACCTGAATAATCATCAGCAAGCAGTACCACTAAGAAAGCACAGATGCGGAAACTTACGGCAAATGGAACCATTCCTTCTCACACGCTTCGTTCTCACAAGCAATCATAGTCCCATAGCTGACATCACCACAAATGCAATACCTCTCTTCATTCGGATCAACGTCCTCAGCCTCCAAGATTGGCGTCGACGTAGCAGCTACAGCAACGACATCGTCCTTTCTGTCCTTGGTGGGTTTGTCGAGCTTCAACGTCAGGCCTTTCTTGCCACCAGGAGCGGCTTTGCGCTTGCCCAGACTGACTTTTGCGCCACCTTCGTCGCCGGTACTGATGGGAAGACCAGGATCGGCGCGCTTGCCCCTGCGATTTGCGTTGCCTTGGGCTGTTGTTTGTATGCTTGCTAGCTCGGAAGGCTGGCTGGCCGAATCGGAATGGCCTTTTGAAGGACTGTCGGTGATGGATGGTAAACTGGCGTTGCTAGCACGACGTGTATGACGGTCTGATGTACGACGGTCTCGCTGTGGTTCTGCACTTGCTGCCTTTTGCTTCGCGGTTGGATTGAGGGTGAGAGAGATGATTCGGCTTTGTGTCTTCGATTTAGCAGTTGTGGTTGCAGCAGTAGGAGCAGGCGATGAAGATGTAGCAGGTGCATCTGTAATACTAATGTCTGGTAGTTCTACGCGACTGGCACGAGCAGCCGCCTTCGAGTTCTTAGAACGTGCGGCTGGCTTTGCATTGACTGCGCTCGTACCAGGTTCATTCGCATTCGAGTCTGGAGCTGCAGTATCATTCTTGCTAGAATGATTCAGCTTTGCTTTTTTGAAGATCGGCTGTGTCACAGTGTCCTCCAGCAGAGCAGGATCGAGCAATGAGTCGTCGATTGTGGATGCTGGGAGGCCATTAGGCGAAGCCTCATGTTTGCGTTTCTGGGACGGTTTCGAAGAAGGAATAGCAGTAGATATTGGAGCTGCAGACGGGACTGCAGCTGGGGCTGTGACATCTGCCATTGAGACATTGTTTGAAGAAGTTACGCCCATCATTGGCGCTATTGGCGCACCAACACCATGTACCGCGCTGACCTCCACTGCTTGTTGCTCTTTTGCCATTGCCTCACGTTTCAGCTTCTTGGCCTGATTCAGCTTCATACCACGATTCTCTAGCTCTTGATTCGCTTCTTCGCTCACAGGATTGACAGGGCTCTTTCTGAAAACAAGTGGTCTAATAAAGTCGTCCGGCTCTTCGTTGATGAGTGGCTCACCTGTGGCCTCGGAGTGTGCTTTTGCTTTGATAAAGTTCTCCAGCCCACGTCCAGTCTCAGACAATTCGCGACGTACCATAGTATCGCTAGGTACCCAATCTGCGTTCTTCTTCATCCTCTTCCTCAGCTTGTTCAGTTCCCATTCCGTCAGTTTAAGCCATGGGGCATGCTTGCTACCAGGTCTAGCATCAGATGGTGGTGGCGCAAGGATAGCCATAGCATTACTGACGGAGATGCCTGCTACGGTGCTGTGAACATTGGTTCCCAAGACGCCAGGAGGTCGTACACGAATGAACTTCTTTGACGATGCCTTTGGCTCTTTGGGTACTTTGGGCGGCTTCGGTACTTTTGGAAGTGTGAGCTTGGGTATCGTGGGAGTCTTCTCTCCTTCTATATTGAGTACAGGAGACGAAGGCTGTTCTTGCTCAGTTTCTTCTTCCGTGATTGCATCTGCCGAAGCAGGATCGAATTGCGGCAAGATTTCTCCAGGTATGATGATCCTATGACTGCGATGCTTTGGTGCATTCGTACTTCGTGTGGCAGACTTGACATCCAGGAGAACGGATTGACGTTTGCGATCATTGATCTTCTTTCTGGATGCACTTGGTGATCGAGCCGGTGGCAGAGGTTCTGGTGACGGATCGCGAGAGGGTGGTTTCGTCAAAGAGCTTAGTTTTCGCGTGATACTTTGCAGGCGGTCGTACAAATGCTCGGCGACGGTGCAGATACGTTCCGCTTCGGCGTATGTTGATTCCCTGCATCTGACGGCGTGGTCCAGTGTGTCGGACATGTCAGCGCGTAGCTTTCGTGGATCTAGTCGTTGATCTGTGGCGATGCTGGGAAGTTGGCCGTACGTTGTCGCCAACGCGTGCAGCGTTGCCGCATCTCGCTCATACTTGTCGTCGAACTTGCTGATCAAGGTGAGAGATCGAAGCAGATCTGAAGGGAAGAACTCGGTGTAGTCAGAGAAGTCGGTGACGACAGCTTGCGCATCAGGGTCTGTCGGTGTTTGAGCGGTCAGCTCTGACAATGCCGTCGCCATGGTGTAAGATGGCGATCAAGATGCACCACGCCTTCCGCCAGGGCTGGCATGAAGAAAGAAGGATGATGTTGTTCTGACTTTGTGCTACAGTACGCTTGGCGCGTTCGTGTTTCAGATTTCAGTCGGAAAGAGCTCCGGACACCACCCAGGCTTCCAGGTTGGATCTGAAACAATGCGTCGAGGCGATTGCCAGTTGGCGGTAGGGAGCGATAAACCGGGTTGGATCACGTGAAGCTCTCGGCCTTGGAGGGGCATGCATTTCTTCACTCTACTTCTCACTTTACTTCCGCTGTCCTTAGACTCTATATTTGCACCTTGCTTCTGCCTCGACTTCTTTAGTGATCTCAAGACTACGTCTAAGCCTTTGAGGCTCTCGACTGTCAATATCTGCCCACTGCTTGCTGTAACACCTGCGGTTGCTATCACTGGCGTTTTTTGGGCAAAATGATTGGCGATTAGTCCCTGCATTGCATGACACTAGTTTGTGCGACCGTGTGACGGCAATCATCATGGCAGACAAGTTTGAGCGGCGTTTGGGTTTGCTCGGTCTCGCTTCTGATGGTGGTGACATACAAAAGGCGATGAGGCAGCGCGTACAGCGTAACTATGGTAGCCCAGTGAAAACTCAACAAGCTGCAGAAACAACACCTACAAAGGAAACCACGAACTTGCCGTCGCACAGCACGTCTTCTTCCAAACTCGAAAAGCGTCTAAAGAGCTTGTTTCTTTCCGAACTGGAAGCGCCTACTGTCGACGAAAGCGAAAAGGACTCCTCCGCGACACTCTCCTCCACAGGCTCAACCTCTTCGACCCCAGCACCCTCGACAAGCGCTTTCGACACTGAGTTACAACCGCCATCTTCCATTACCATGCCTCCACCACCACAGACGCGTTCGATCAGGCCTGTTGTTGGAATGCCCGCGCTGGTTGGTGAGGTATTCTGTGCTTTTCTGGCTACAAGCAAACTGCCCTACAAGTTCATCTTCGACAAACACCTCGGTCAGTTGATCAGTGAGGCGTTCTTCGCGGACGGCAAGTTCTTCCGTCATGGCTGGACAATGTAAGTTGACATTGGCATTTTGCTTTCACCCACATACTACACAACTTGATGGCATCATCCATTGCCCCTGCGGGCAGTGGCGCTGCTAGCTTCCAAACACCTCATGCTTGGCATCTCTCTACGCAGTAACCAAGATCAGCACATCCGTATACATCTTCGAGCCTCGCTCATAATGGTCGCGTCACGTCTTCATCGCTAACACTTGTCTAGCTACTACATTTATCCTACGTCCAATTCGTCCAAGCCTCTGTTTCTCGTGCCTCAGTCTGAAGTACACGCTTTCGTACAACTGATCAACGGAGCTTTTCCTCAAGCCGGTCTTTCTCTCGGTCGACTCAGCAGCAGGTTTGATGGCCTGACAATTCAATTTCGCTCCAAGCACAGTCAACTTCGTCCAAGGTTTCTGGGAGTGATCAACACTCATGAGCAGTATGACCGCATTCGAACCGATGTTCCAGGATGCGACTTCAAAGTCCCTGGGCTGCCTGTTGAACGTGAACTTGACGAGGACGATCCAGAAGTGCAGCACTACGAAATACAACTGTTCCAGGCTCTCGATCTTGGTGGAAACAAAAAGAAGGGTTCCAGTAAGAAGGCTACGCCTCAAGTTCGTGAAGAGCGCCAGAATCAAATGCGAATTGATTTCAAGGACAATCTGGAGATGGTCGAGCGATTCTTAGGACTACGCGCTTCGAAGCCAAAGGGTGTGTCCGCGTCTTCTGACTGGGCGAGCAACTCCTCCAGGGAGCGAAGCTGGGAAGAGGAACGGGCAGAACTAGCCAGGATCGCAGCACTCAAGGCTCCTCCAGCAGCTGTTGATTACAACAAATCTCCGGCTTTTCCTTTCCACTCCAACGTCGTATTCGTGTGTTTGGACGTTGAAGCTTATGAGAAGGACAACAGTAAAATCACGGAGATCGGCATCAGCACTTTGGACACAAAGAACCTGGAAGGTGTTGCTCCTGGTCAGGCTGGAAGCGACTGGCGCAACAAGATTCGTGCCCGTCATTTCAGGTAATACCTGTGTTCTGCTTCTACGCACTCAACGCTGACCAGATTATCTAGAATCCAGGAACACTCCCATTTGAGGAATGGAACGTTTGTTCATGACAATGCGGCCAACTTCAAGTTTGGCTCGAGCGAGTTTATTCCTCTAGGAGAGGCTCCTAAAACAGTTGCTGCCTGCTTTCGTGGCTCTGATTCTACCATTGTCGCCCAAGACAACAAGCGCACGATTGTGCTTGTAGGTCATGATGTTGAGGCCGATGTTCGTTTTCTTCTCCGGATGGGCTATGATGTGACCAATCTGTCAACCCTACACCCGAGCAATCCTGTGGTCGATACTCAAAAGCTGTTCCGTGCCTATCAAAAGATTAAAAAGCCATCAATGGTTACAACTGGTCAACAACCCGTCAGCTTGGCTGTTGTCATGGAAGAGCTCGACATTGCCCCATTTGGTCTACACAATGCCGGCAATGATGCAGCATACACCATGCAGGTCATGATTGGGATGGCCGTGGAGAGTGCACAACTTAGGCAGAACGCCGCTGTCGCTAACGAAGACTGGAACGGCGACTTGAACGCATTCAAAAAGCCTGCCGAACCCGAGGAGGATGTTACAGCGACGTGGCAGACGTTGGATGAAGCCGGCTGGGCCTGATTTGAACACTCGGAGGTGAAGAAGGCTATCAGATATCAAGCATCAGTAATCTCGTTCACGTCCACGGTAGCCCACTCACGCGTCTTTCGTGGTGTTGACGTTTAGAGAAGAGGTATATCCCAATGATATGATGAGGACCGAAGATAAAAGGAAACGTGAGCTTGTTCATCTCGATACTTCGATGTGGAGAGGAGGAGGAGGAGAAGAAAATTGCAAACGTGTTCGAGTTTGGCCGCATATTGTGGCTGTTGAGTCTCAACTGCTCAGATCTGGATGTTGTCGGGATGGTGAAGAGGAGGCATCAACAAAGCATTCCACGGATCGACTGCGTAGTAGTACGGTGGGTGAACAACTTTCTAAGACTGATAGAGCAATGTATGTGGACGGATTTTCCTGAGTACAGATTGTGGCTATTACCACAAAAAAATCCAGTTTAGACGTGCAGCTGTTCTAATCGAAGCAACACGTACACCTATTCCTACCAAATACCTGAGCAAACTGCTGTGAAACTTGGAAATTTGCCACTGATGCTTATCATTGTACAACGGCTATCATCGCTTCAACTAGACTCCCACGACTCCTTCGTACTTGATCTGATGAACGATTGTCCACATGGATATTTTTGAAAATATGCAGATGCTCTAGGACCATGCAGAATGCATGATTGATTGTCCATGACAAGAACCCAAAGGAAGACTCTTTGCAATGAGATTCCATGAACCATGTCCACATCCTCCGCCACCACATCCCGCTCTGTATCACCATTCCAGCCTCACCAACAATCCGCACAGATTATACTTCGCCCACTACCCACCCTTGACGAACTCATCGCTTACCTGCTTGCTTCCAAACGCTCTCTAGCAACAGCGTACTCAAATATTAATGTTGCTAATACTCTCATCGCCACCAGTGGCACAGTCATAACGTCCATCGCCTCACTCTCAGCACGCAATGGCTTTCTTACACGGAGCTTGAACAACCAGGTCACCACTCTGCGAGCCGTGCACCAAGGACTAATATCCATAGCAGAAAAAGGGCAAACAGAGTTTCGAGAAGTGTTGGCCAATCTGGACGATGCAGACGTGACAATGAAGCAGATAGTGGAGGTACTCAAACATACAGTAGTGCATACAAACCATGGCCGCTCAAAAGGTTCCGCAGTCGATGAGGACGCGCAGAACTCTCACATGAAACAGCAAACATTGCACGACTTCGTGGACGAAGCTGCCATCGAAACAATCTTGGCCGCGTTTAGGGAATGCATCGATGAAGTTACAGAAGCACAGGATGGGCTGGATCAGTCGATCGAAAGCTTCGAAGCTGAGATCACAGCAATCGAGAAAGCCTTGACAGATGCAACGACTGTGCGTGCCCCAGCGTCCAGGACGAGGAGTTTTGCGGACGAGCTCGACTCGATCTACATCCAAGGGCGTGGCAACACATCAACAGATTTCGCAAACACAGCCAACGCATATCAAGCGCTCGAAGGCCACGCAGCGGATATGGCGCAGTTGCTGCAAAGTCTGATCTCACACTACGATTTCTGTGTGAAAGCGCTCCGATATACAGAGGGTGGTGGCGAAATTGTAGCTGCCGAACAGGCGGAAGACGAAGTAGCGAGTGGTACAAATTCACAAATAGTACCGCACACCTTATTCATGCCCGAACACGAGCGCAAGGAGATGCTGCGAGTCCTCTGCAACGACGCTGAAGAAGTGGAAGATGTCGTGAATGAACTTGACGAACATGCTGCAGAGATGCAGAGATTGCACGAGGGTATACAAGATACCTTGCTGACTGTACAACAACAAACGAAAGGGCTTAGGACTGCAGTGGACGGCGTGGATGATGTAGGAAAGAAGCTTGCGCTGTATATTGAGGCAGGGGCGATCTTTGATAGTAGATGGGCGGAGCAGAGAGAGGTCATTCATGGGAAGTTGCAGGAGTTGGAGGCATTGAGAAGCTTCTATGGAGGTTTCATTCGCGCTCATGCAGCACTTGGTGATGAGGTGGAAAGGAGAAAGGCTTTGCAGGATAAGGTGAATAGAATCTTTACGGAGGCTATGAAGAGGGTTGAGAGACTGTACGAAGGTAGGTTATATTTGTCATTACATGTTCACAAGCCCCAACAGCCTATTGAGCAACAATCTCGTGATATATGCACGGTGGACATGAAAATCGTGCCGCAAGTCCTGGACTTAGCTAACACGACCAACTGCAGAGGACCTCGAACGACGCGAGACGTTCAGCGCGGAGCATGGCCAGTTCCTGCCCTCAGATATCTGGCCAGAGTTGACAGCCGAGCCAACCAAGTATGAACTTAGACCAATACACTCAGATAAGGCTTGAGGCATTCGCGGCAGAACGCTGGAGCCTTGGTATCGTTGTATTCTCTTCCGAGACTATTGAGAGCGTCAGACATTTTCCGAGAACTTTTAGCACAAAGATCAAGGCTTGAACGGAGGGTTTTCAGTGCTCTCTTTGATCGTCATACAATGACTGCAGTAGATGCAGCATTCAATCGGTGCCATGCGTCAAGTCAAACTGGAGGTTGCTGCACAAGTGTGAGTAACACGGCCGATTTGATGTGTAGGCGTTTTGTGCTTCTTCACTTGGTTCAGGAGAGTGGGTGAAGGGGAGAATGTGACTTACAGCAAGGTCGCAATAGATCCAAACAGCGTGGCATTGGCCAATCCGGTGTTGAATCATACCGCGAAGATGGAGCAAATCAATGGTGGCCATCGAGGGAACGCCACAGGGAGAGCTGTTCATACCAAGCCATTTATGCTCACTTCTTGCGTCTGCTGCTATCTTTGACAAGCTTCTTCTTCTCGTACTTTGAGATTTTAGTCTTTCGCTTCTCCCTCTGTTCCTCCTTGACAGCCTGCTTATGGGCCTTCTTTGCATCCTTGTCTTCGAAACGCTTGCCGCGTGGTTGTGCTTCGTCCCATTCTTCTTTCTCTTCATCCTCATCCTCGTCATCGTCGTCATCATCGTCGTTTTCCTCATCTGAGGAGCCATCGACATCTGACGCACCATTTCCGGCTTGGACTTGGACCTCTGGGTGCGACAGCGAACCTGCCAATAGGTTGCGGTACACAAGTTCGTCACCTTGCCCTTGTCCAATCTTTTCTGCATCTCGCTCAATGTCGTAGACTTGCTGCAAGTTCTGAGGCATATATTGCTGCCTAAACACCTCGGTATCAACTTGAGCTGCCTCTTGGTCGCCATTGGCACCGTCTCGTGAGACCTGAACCAGCTTTTCCAATATGTCTTGCATTTCGGACATCTCACAAGTGCCTTGACTCGCGATAATGAAACCGAAGACAGCTTGTTCAGAAATCATCTCAACGCCCTTGCGAGCAAAGAAATCAGAGACGTTTTTGATATCCATACGCAAGAACTCCAGACTCCGGGGGTGATCGTGCTCGACGGATTGACTGACATCAATGATCCAGAGTTTGTCCTTGTAATAGAGCATGTTGTACTCGCTAAGATCGCCATGTACTAATCGGCACTGTTGAAACATAATCCTGTAATAACCCAGTGTCTGGAAATAGACAATGCGCCACTGTTGAGCAGCATCATCACCTTGAAATTCGACGTCCCTAAGTCTTGGGGCGGACCAACCCTTTTTATCACCAACGAAGCTCATAACAAGGACATGAGATCGCAAGAATATGGGCTCTGGTGTGGGTATGCCAGCAGCATATAACCTCTTCAAATTACGCATTTCTTTCTCAGCCCACACCTTGACCATAGCACGGTTGCTGCTCTTGTTATAGCCTTGTCGAAAGCGGTTGTCACCAGTCATGTACTTGTCTCTGTCCTTGAATACGAGTATACTGGTTTTGTAGATCTTGATGGCACGTTGCACAGTTCGAGCTGGTTCTGTACCATTTTCGCTCTCTATTACTGAAGTCGCATGGTATACATTTGCTTCTTTTCCGGTGGAAACACAGCCATTGACCTCGGAAACGATGTTCCTGTTGATCATCTGCAAGAGTATCATGCGAGTTCGAGGGTCGAGCACTTGCTCGGAAGTGGCCCTATCAGCTCGATCACCGGTTCGCTCGCTTCGACCACCAAGTCCAGCTTGCATTCCGTCCAGTTTAATCTTCGAGGCATGTTTTGAAAGAGATGTAATCTGGTCGTCTATCATAGCAGAGACGTTGGCTTTGGGCTTCTGGGTGTTTGTCTTGGGTAACTGTGAAGCAGGAACAGTAGGGTCGTTCTGACGGCGTTGACGGTTGTAAGCCTTTGTGTAGTCGTTTGGATTTGCGGCCGATATATCGTTGTCTATGTTCACAACCTCTCCATCTTCTTCGTCGGAAAGATCCTCATCATCGTCCTCGTCCTCATTGTCGTCTCCATCCTCCTGTTTTTCTAGTAGCGGATTGAGTGCGTTGTTCTGCTCAGATGGTAAATCTTGATATCCCTGATTGGGCACGTATGTGAAAGGGGGGCTGTGGCCATCTGCCACTGAGGGCGCGCCAGTAATATCATCCTTGATCTCTGCCATGTTTACTGTATGTGTCAAGAGAGTGTGTTACAAGAAACTTTCAAGAGTGCCTCCGGGTCGAAGTCCGTCTCGCTCTCGAGACCGAGACGATAGGGCGACGAATGACAACAATCAAGAAACGTTAACGACGTCAATACCTGTAGGGACATCATCTGTGTCGAGCAATGAGAAGTACACAAGAGGCAGAGTAGGCAACCGAAACAAGTCCAGGCGTCAAAAGCTAAACATCGCTATGCAGGAAGTGCTGGACCAACTTCGAGCAATACCACTCCCTTGAAAGCCTTCGCCAGGCTGTCACAGCTCAACCAAGTTCCAAGTCTCTCTCCCCACCTGTAGTCGGCGTGCGCTCTGCTTGCTGGAAAGCTTTTCTACAATTCGAGGACGTCAATACTTCCACATGGCCTCCTCGACTTTTAGTCACAAGAACTACATACTCCTCCTTGCGCGACCATTATTTGAGCAGTATAACCAATGCAGATGAGCTCGACGACCCCCTGAGCGAAGACTCCAATGTAAGCTTGTGATGCGGGAGTGCGCGATATGACCAATTGTGTCTGACCATTGACTAAGCCTCTCCAAGTCTCGCTGGAACACCTTGCGACAGGATGAAGCTCTTCGAGCAGAGATATTTCGAGATGTAGAGCGTTGTATGCCCGAGAACCTCTACTTCCGCCAGCCACAAACTCAAGCTATCTTGGTTGACATTCTCTTCATATGGTCTAAGCTCAATGACGATGTCAGCTATCGCCAGGGAATGCACGAGATACTGGCGCCAATCTTGTGGGTGGTAGAACGGGATGCCACTGAATCAGAACCCTCAGGGCGCATAGCTGCAGTTGTTTTTGATTCGACATATATCGCCCATGACACTTTTACGCTTTTTAGTGTGCTCATGCAACATCATAAACCTTCTTATGCCGTGGCTCCTCCTCGAACTACATCTACGGTGAGAGGCAAGCAATCGGTTGAAGCAGAAGCACCCATGGTGGGACGAAGCAGACATATTATGAACAACATGCTAGCCAAGGTCGATCCTGAACTTGCGACTCACCTGCAGAAAGCAGACATTGTCCCGCAGGTGTTTCTAATGCGCTGGATACGCTTGCTGTTCGGACGAGAGTTTACGTTTGATCACGTTCTGGAGCTATGGGATTGGATGTTCGCTCTCGACTCGGCGCTAGAATGTGTAGACCTTATCTGTGTGGCGATGCTTCTTCGGATGAGATGGCAGCTGATTGAGGTTGATGTCGAGAATGTCCTGCCGCTTTTACTGAGATATCCGGAACTACCTGCAGATACGTCTGCAGCCACATTCGTGGCCGATGCGGTGTACTTACACAATCGACTTGACTCTACAGCTGGTGCTCATATCATTGAGAAATACAGCAATCGCTCTCCTCCAATCGTGCGCGTGACGTCTTCCTTGTCAGAAGCTGCAGACAGCGAATCACACAATGCACAATATTCTACGCCTCATCGGGCATTCTCTCCTTTCACTACACGCAGCAGAATTTTGCAGGACTCAGGCGGACTCGAGGCTGTCTTGCAGGATGCAGCCCGAGGTGTATACTCTCGTGGCGAGAGATGGGGCGTGAACAAAGCTGTGCGTGATGCAGTTGGTGAGGTGAGAAAGAATGTACAGACTCTGCAAACTAGAAGTGGCACACCTTTAGCGTCAGGTCGTGCAATCACTGAACCTACTCAGCATGAGTCGTCAGTCCTTGACTCATCAGCAGACCTACTACTAAGGCTCAACGAGTTGGAGACACGAAATAGAGCTCTCGCCAAGATGCTGCAGTCTGCTACACATGACCTGTGGAAACAACAAGATGATGTTTCTGCCGACGACGAGAAAACAAAACTGTTCAATATGGCAGTGGCTTCAGTTCAGCTTGTGCAAGTCTATTTGGAAGACTCTTCTCTGCAACTGCCTGTTGAAGAGGAAATTGTCCCTTCAGAACGAATGAAAGATGGTACCGAATTAGTATCCCGCAAGCTGAACGAAGAACATACAGAAAGTTCATCTGCAATGGGCGTTTTACCATCTTCGGATACTTCCAAAATAGGTAGCCAGCAATCAAACCCTCCTGCACCTCGACAAGTTACGCCGACTCTAACGATACCTGCTACAAGACGAGTCAAACGTGCTCCATCAACCGCCGCTGCAAGTGCAGACTCCACGGCCGCACCCGGACTGTCGTCTCCAGACCAATCATCAGTGACTAAAGCGTCACTTCGGCCATCCTTGCAGTCTTCATATTCATGGATGCTCGGGCAGGATGATAAGGCAGCTGGAACGCCACGGTTACCAACAGCTTCGCGGGGTCTTTTTGGGGATTCATCGTACAGCACCTCAAGTCCTTACGCCACCTCATCACCTTCCGAAGATGGTTCTAGTAGAGGAGCTCCAGCTCGAGCTGGCGCAGGTTTCTTGTTTGGTGATGCACAAGATCTAGCGCCAGCTGCAGCGAATGGGTTGGGATCTCATGTCGAGCAAGGCAAGGGTCACAAGAGGACTGATAGTAAAGCGCGGCGGACAGTCAGCACGATGTTGGATGAAACGGAGGAGGACGGCGATGATATCTTCCGATTGGGTACTATGAAGCGCTAGTGTTGTCTGATAGAGTAAACAAAGACTCGTTTGGTTCCATTGGCCCCAGAAACAAGAACACCTCACATAGTTCTTGGATGCTGCGTTATGTCTGCCTGGATGTATCCAATACTCTGCGGAGCTAGATCCGGCGGGTGTGATCTTCAATCAATCGCAAGCATGACCAAGAAAAGCTATGGCAGATGATTAGGCTGTCACCTTGTATGATCCACGAATCCAGACTAACATTACTTACTCGTCCACGTCTTTCCCTCTTGAGTCGACAGTTAGCGTATCCCAGCATTGCCCAGCGGCTAAAGATGACGTCGGCCGATGCAGCTTACGGGCCTTCACGACATTATCAAGACAATTATTTGTTCTTTTATGGGTACGAACTCCAGCTACACGAGGCAACATTGCAACAATGGTAGGTACTATGCGATCAGCCTCGAGCATTATGTTAGATAGAGCATCACCTCTTTGACACAGAGCACGCACTTGACATGTCTTGCCTCTAACAGGTATCCTTCTTCTTTCACGGATCTCTCTACACGAATCCGCTTCCCGACAGCCGAGCATTGGCAGATGTACCAGAAAGCAATACTGTTCGAAGGTCCAGACAGTGAAAGTGCGAGGAAAGTTCTAGCTGCCAGTACCCCTGGCGAAGCAAACAAGCTAGGGAGAGCAGTCAAAGGGTACGACGGGGACACGTGGAAATCAAAGTGTGATGGCATTGTAGAAGAGGGTAACTATCTCAAATTCAGCCAGAGTGAGGAGTGTCGACATGCGTTGATGAGGACTGGAGATTTGATCTTGGTTGAAGGGTCTCCAGTAGATAGAGTATGGGGGATTGGCTTTAGAGGTGATGAGGCTGTAGGGAAAGAAGAGCACTGGGGTCAAAATAAACTTGGAAAGGCTTTAATGCGGGTGCGAGAGAGGCTGAGAAAGGAAGGATATGGTGACAATGGTGAGGAGCAGATCAACCGAGGCAGCAAAGCATGATTATTTGCTAGCACACTAGCTGTTGAGATGGTTGTGTCTTGAATGAATTAAAACACTCCAGCTCGAGTAACATGCCATGTTTCATATCAGTTTTAGATTGTCGTGTGTCGACCCCCCCGCCCCGCCCCCCTATTTCCAGGGTCTCGTGTCAGATCTGATCATCTGAATACCTGGCTGGGGACTCATCCATTGATGTCAACAACAACAATGTCACCTATACCCACCAGCTTCGCTCCTTAGCTCAACCGCTGTCTCTTTGACTGAACCACTGTCTTGTGCTTTATTGCCTGGTATACGCGCACCGAGAGTCTCTACGCAGTCTGTGCCTTCGCACCGGCGTAATGCCAGGTCTTACGCGATCGGGATATACCGAGGAGAGTGCAGAGGTGGAAGTACTGCTGGCAAATGTGGACAAGCTGAAAGGTCTTACAAGGAAGATTCAAGGGTCGCTGCAGAGACTCGAGACAACCGGTCAAGGAGTACAAGATGCGATCAAGCCAGTATACGGCAATACGTCGCGTCTCCAGATCACGAATACTAGTAGGTATAGTAAGACCTCACAGTACAAGACTACCGCTGACGCCTATAAGATATCGACCGTATAAATGCCGCGATCGAGAAGATCAAACAACCACTTGATCGCAGGCGAAGAGAAGAACCAATTATAAGAGGGGGTCTACAAGCGGCAGGTTTGGCTGAATACATAGCATCAATGGACCGGACACAGCAAGCGTTGGGTGATCTGAAGCACTCCAATCTAAGATCAAACCAGCAAGCAATACAGGAGCTGAACCAGCTGCTAAACCAAGGACAATCAGAGCTTGAAAATGACTTTCGCAATACATTACGGGAAGATTCCAATGCCGTCGAACCACTACACTATATCACCAAGAACATTCCCTTTCCACCTCTGAATCTCGACAACGCCTCAAAACTGCGGGTCATCAACCAATATGTTGTCTCCTCTGGTGCACAACACGAAGGCCCAACCGAGCATGCTCAACGAACAGCGCAGATCTATGCCGAAGTAAGAGGTCCGTATGTCCGAGCAACTCTGCAGAATCTTGCTACAGGCTCGGTACAGACCGTCAAGAAGACCGATCCTAGTGCCATATATCGTCAGGGTACGAGTGGCATAGGCACATACTGTACAGCAATAGAAAGTCTGTTTGCTGCAGAGTTTGAGAACTTGAGCGAGATCTTTGGCCCGGCTCAAAGAGTGCCAGTGCATAATGAAGTCTGTAAGCAGGCTCTGAACGACTTCTCAAAGACACTAGGCGAATTGCATGTCCACATCAAGAACAACATTCTGACCGACTGCTTTCTGGCGTATGAGGTTGTAGATATTGTCAACAGATTGTCAATAAGAATGGACTCGCGCAAGTTTGACGTTAAGCAGCCTATTCAGGAAGCTTTGTTACCGATCAGAGAGACGGCGAAGGCGTCTTTGAGTCGCTTGCTCGAGGATACCCGCTCGCGCATACAGAACCTTGTCACCTTACCTGCAGATGGTGCAGCTGTACCCGTTACGAGTGAGACCATGACACGCTTACAGTTACTACCACTTTACATTCATCCTCTGGAGACCATCATGTCGACCATGCCTGAGAATGGCTGGCGATCGGCCGATTCTCGACCTAGTTCCAAACCTCAAGACCCGACATCTATTGTCGGGTCGTCACCGTTCAGCACATATATATCTGACACCATCAATGAGCTTCCTACCGCTCTAGAAGCCAAAGCGGCGGTTCTTCTCCGAACGTCTAGATCAGTTCAGGGAGTCTTCCTCCTGAACAACCTCACCATCATCGAACGAGCGATTGCCTCGTCGCGTGATCTGGCTGCTGTCATCCCAGACCCTACACGTTCAAGGCTTGAGCTGTTCCGGAAGAAAGCAATCGCTCTCTACACTAATCAATGGAGGGAAGCTCAAACTATTCTTATGTACAACGTTCACGGCTCGCGTCTATCTGGTGGTGCTCCCCTTACCGACGCTGAGGTTTTCAAGAGTTTGAATAGCAAACAGCGGGATGAGCTGAAAGAGAAGTTCAAGACATTCAACAATACATTTGATGAGCTTGTCGCACGACATAAGCAGTTCCGAATGGAGAAAGAAGTCAAGAAGGTATTGACAGAAGACCTAAACAAAACGATTCCGCCATTGTATGGCAAGTTCTACGATAGATATCACGACATCGACAAGGGTAAGGGGAAATATGTAAGATACGACAAAGCACAGTTGGCGGCTGTCTTGCAAAGTTTGGCATAGAAGTTGGTACTGTATATTTTGACGGCGATTTGGTATTTTGTCACGCCTTGCAACAACTGTATGCTTTTGACAATTGCCGCACGTGTCAACGATGGGAGCGATGAAGATATATAGTATATACTTCCAGCGGTCAAGCCATTGCAGCCACGACAGCTAATAATGCCCAAGCTATGACTCGACGAACGAAACTTGGCATGCACGTTCCTACTCCCTCTGTTTCCTACTTCTATCAATGCTTTTCGTGTACATTTTGATATTGTGCGCCCCTACTCTTGCCACGCCGTGATGCATGGAGGCTGGTCCGGGTTTCTCGTTGCCCGCTAGTCGCAGCTACAGTGACGGGCACTCGATCGCATGTCTCGTCCTCTTCCTCGTCGCCGCCTTTGTGACTGTCCGACCCATCATTATTCCCGTCACATTACCAAACTCACTTGGCTTTATTCTATATAAGCTCAGACTGCGCAATGATCAATTACTCAAGCGGAGGACGTATCACTTGCCAATAGATCTCAATGTCGGCCCTCTAGCGGCTGTGCTCATATTACTAGCGTCAAAATCAATCGGCATTGTGGAATTTCGAGCTGGCATCAAAGGACGAGGTGACCTGCATCCATACGATATTCTCCTACTCTTTCTATCCCTTGTGGGTGAAGCTCCACTGCTGCATATTCAGGATGTTGCTGAGTAGCCATAGGCTTATATAGCAATCTCACTCGATTCGACTGGAGCACTTCGGTTTCTTGCCTTTTGGGTAGCTAAAAAGGGAGGAACATCTGGCTGGAAACTGCACTTTTATCTATTTGTCTTCTTTTTGGTCCTTGGTGGCATTGTCGGTAATGTGGGTACCTTTTCTTCCTTGATTGGAAACACGATGCTGATACATCCAGGATCCTGTCATCCTCTCTGGAACGGCATTCCTAGCCTATTTCACACAAGCATGCGGTATCAAGCCTCCGACGGCGTGGATATTCTCACAGTTCATTGCTGCCAACCTAAGTATATACACCCCGGAACAATGTTATCCTTCATCTGCTGATAAGTACAGCATCGATGGTCCTTGTCTCAAGTAACCCAACCAACCTCGTCATCTCCTCTGCTTCAGGGATAAACTTCATCTATTTCTCCGGATGGACGATTCTACCCGCACTCTTCGCAAGTATCGTACTCTATCCCCTCCTGATGTTCCGCTATTTTCGCACTACAAGCCCAGCGCTTGTGCCACGCGTACTTGACACGCCAGAAGTGTATCCTCGTGGTGAGCTCAAAGACGTGAGAGGCGCCATCTTCAAGGCCATCTTGCTGGCTGTCACGCTTATTACGCTGATTGTATCAAGCGTGCTTGTGCCAGGCATCAAAGTATACTGGGTCACATTACCAGCCGCAGTGTTATGCTTTGTCCGCGACATGGGCCACGATATCAAGCACGGTTCGGCGCCTGAAGAGTTTGAAAACGAGTTTCAGGCGGATGGGCTGCAAACCTCGGCGGACGGTGTGGAGATGAAGGTTGTTTCGCCTAGAAACGACGATATATCACCTGCTTCGAGTGAAGATAAAGATAATCATGAGTTCAATGCACAGCGATGGACTTTACCGGGACTTTGGAAGAAGTTTGCCAAGCGTTTACCTACAGTCTACAGCGTGGTCACACGACTTCCATGGCCACTGCTACCCTTTGCTTTCAGCTTTTTCATCCTCGTCGAGTCGCTATCAAGCAGTGGCTGGATCAGTGTTTGGGCGGGCTGGATGTCAGATGTCGTCCGAAACAACGACGTGACTGCAGTCTTCTTCGTCGGGTTCATCTGTATACTGTTATGTAATGTGAGTACCCTTCCAGCTTCTATGTACTTCAATTAGCTGAACATTCCAGATCTCTACCAACATCGGAGCGACACTGATCCTGGTGGACATAATATATGACGAGCGCTTCACTGCTTCCAATCCAAGCAAGAGGGTGCAATACGGAGCCCTTTTCGCCATTGCAGTGGGAAGTAACGTTGGCGCCTATTCGTTCGTGTTTCCTGCTAGTCTTGCGGGATTGCTTTGGCGAGGTATACGTCCATCCTCTATCTCTACGTGCCAGATTCACCATACTGACTAATGAAACTGTAGGTATACTCAGGCAGAAGGGAGTGGAGTTGGGGAGTGTACAGTTTCTCAAGCAGAACATTTTACCTCTTATCTTGACTGCTACAGTTGCTCTGGCAGTCGTTGTGGGGGAGGTTCGCATAATCTTCCCGGATGGATGATTAGACTGCTTACCAGGTAGTTTACACGCACATGCATATATGCAACACAGAAGAGGTCTCAAGTTGCTATCTGTGCATCGTCGTCATTCGGACGTTTCCTCTGGTAACAGAATGAGACCCCTTGGAGCAAGAGCATATCGTGATATTATGCTGTTTATGTAGTGCATCTGGTATGGGCAAGATCTGTCAATAAAGTAGTAAGTGTAGCGAAGTACGTGAGCGTGACTGTTGTACATCGATTGAGCTCCTTCCACTTTGTAGATAGCCTCAATAACTATCACAAAAAATTCCACGAAATGTCCTGTAATATGACATTCTCAGGTGGATGATCTTTCTACATGTTCATCTGAGCTGCTCAATACTGCGAAATCAGAACACGTTGAAAGCCGAAACGTGACACCACCAATGTCTGTTGAATCGGGTAAGATACCATACGTTGCCGTTCGTGATGTTCTCTTTGTTGTTCTGTATTGGGAAATTACTGGTAAGATTACGAAATGTGGAGTTTGCTGTTATGCAGGCGGTCACGATGTATTCATAGATAGTTGAGCCTTGTTGTGAGTTCGATCATGTCGAAGCCTAGGTATATGGATGTGTTCAACAGCGTGATGATTTCTCTAGCTCGATCAAAGCACATATCTCAGAGTCCTAAAAAAATCTGGTTTGCAAGAAATTTCGATCAGTGCAGCACCTCAACCTTTACGAACCTCATGCGCAACTGCATCATACCCCAGGCTCTTCAAACAAAACCATATCACCGCCGTCTCGCGACTTCCAACCGCAATCCCTTGGTCACGTCACTCGCATCAACATCATACACCCCATTCATTTGCAACGTAACCACACTCATACTATCCTTAATCTGCTCATCAAGTACTTTATCAATCTCCTCCTTACTCACCCCAGCTGCCCTGATCCGATGGTGTCGCAATAATGTCAAGAAAATCGCCGTAAACTCGACTTGCGCCATCTTCTGCCCAGGACAAACCCGTGGTCCCGCAGACCAGGGCAAATAATGTAACACCCCCTTACTTGACGGCTGAAACAGCACATGTGCTGAGCCCTCCGGATTCAGCCAACGTGTAGGACGGAAAGTGTCTTCATCTGTCTCGCTTGCCGATTCGCTTTGCTGAAGATTGAGATTACGCCATATACTGGCGTCACGATGCAGACCGACGACGTGGATGTAGATTGAAATGTCTGCAGGTAACCAATATGTGCCGGAGGATGTATGCAGTGTGACATCCTTTGCAGTCGCTTTGTTGATATGGATCAACGGAGGGAAGAGACGGAGCGTTTCGAGTAAGAAGGCCATTATACGATGGGCATGTGGGAAGACGGTTGTATAGTCTGAGATTTGTTGCTCGTCGTTGTCATCGTCATGAGTAACCTCGCCATTCACACTCGACTCCTCCGGCGGCAGTAGCGCATCAATCTCCTCATACAACCAGTCCTGCCACTCCGGATACCTTGCCAACATAGCAAACGCATACGTCAGCGTATTCGCCGTGGTTTCGAATCCAGCAGCCGTGAAGACAAAAAGATTGCCTCTCATCTCTGCATCACTCAACGCCGCATCCTTCTTCTCCTTGCTCGACGCCGTGATAAGCTGACTGAGAATATTATGCTTGACGTCCCCAGGCGTCTCCTCCAACCGCGCCCGTTCCGCATCCAGCATCGCTTGCGTATGTTTTGGGAACTCGAGCTCGGCGTGGTAGAGTGCTTTCAGTGTTGTGTAGCCTGGTAGGAAGCTGGGATAGATGCGGAGGAACCAGGGTGGCAGTAGTATTGTGCCTTGCATGGCGCTGAGCACGGTTTTGACGCATTCAATGTATGTCTGTTTGTAACCTGTGGGGACGACCTCGTCGGTGTCGTCGTGCCAGGGTTTGCGAGTGCCCATGCCGGCGCCGGAGAGGACGTTTACGGTGCATTTTTTGAGCATTTCGGGGACTTGGTTTGTTGTTGCCGCTGATATTTTCGTGTTGGTGGTGGTGGTGGTGGTAGCTTTTGTGTTTGGTGCTGATGGAGAGGGAGAGAAGATTTCGTCGAGCATGCCCAAGGTCTGCCTGACGCTTTCATCCCAAACTGATTTTGAAATGCGCTCATTGATTACGCTTGCTACGATCTGGAGCCTAGTCAGCACACTGCGTTCGTATTGACTATATTCAGATAACAAGTCTTACCTTGCGATGCCTCGACCAAGTTTGTCCAGCTAAAAATATCACAATCAGTTAGCATTGACCTCATTGACAACAAGATATCCAAGTTGACCACCATCTCGAGATCATAAAGCACATCGCATGACCTCCCGGCACATGAACTCTCGCTCCACATCTCATCCGCAAATAAACAGACCAGGACCAACCAAAAGAAGGAAAAAAGCATTCTCTCACATACCCGTAGTAAAAACATTATCCCCAAACGCACTCAAAATCTTCTGCGTAACAGGCTGTTGCTTAAACTCATCCGGCCTCCTCAAAATCTCGCTCGAAATTTCCGGATCCGCCGTCCAGAGCTCAATGTTCCCCAGACCGGTCAGTATGAATGACTTGATTATTTTATCACCATCATTCGCCTCCTGTCGACAGAAATCCTCAAAGGGACGCATGCCTTCGTGGTACTCCCAGCCGTAGATACACATGTAGATGCGTTTCCATAGTGCATTGGGCAGGTTACGTTTGAGCCATTGGTAGTTTCCTACGCTTAAGACGACCTGTGTGGGGATGTCAGCAATGTGTTAGATTGCCAACCATTATAATTATGGCCATGCTCAGCAGCAATTCCTCGTCATCTTAAAGCTGGCATTCTTGTGCTGCCATCGCCTTTACTCCAATCATTCATAAATTGATATTTTGCACTTCGCCCACGTCACAGTCACAGTCACGATACATCACAAAGCAAAACAAACCACCCCCAAAATATCCTTTATGCAAGAACAGAAAGATAAATATAAAGCATACGTACCCAAGGAATGGCATCCTGATTCACCGGCGTGACAATAAGCGGGAACCCTGTGCGTCGAGCAAGCAGAATATTATGGAAAAGCGCATAAACACATGATGAGATGTAGAGGGTTAGCAGGGTCAGGATTGCTTTGGAGAGGAGGGAGAGAATGGCTGGCATTTTTTGTTGCGTCCTGTAGTATTGTATGTGTGTAGTCACTGATAGTATGGGATAGTATAAGGTAGAAGTTATGTATTTGGTAGAGAGGGGTGAAGCAGGTGACGACGAGCTACTGGTATGTTTCAGCCACATTTTGATGCACGAGTCACGAACTGCATTGTGAGACAAGGTACTGGGTCGAACTGAACGAGAAGCGGTCAAATTGCAGAATGTCGAACGTGAGATATGCCTATGTCACATATGGCAGCAATAAGACAGCACAGAAATGGGGTTTGTCATGAATATTTGTATTGCTAGTAGCTAGCTGTAATCTCGAGCCAACATCTATAATATGTGAAGCTCGTGTTTGATTTGTTGTGTTTGATGAAATCGTGTCCTGCACTTCAAAGATTTCATAATGAAGCCAGTTCTCATGACACCTCAAGTATCATGCTGTCAAAATGCAAAAGGAAAGGTGCTGGAAAATTCCGTCATCATGCCAATCCATCCTAGAAATCAGATGTGATGTGATGCAAGATAAATGCTTGCTCGACTCAACGCGTGCTCGTGAAGAACGACCCATCTTTAACCTCGTGAATGATTCAAAGTAATCATCCACTCCATCGGTGTTGGCCGTATAGCACGCGGAGCTGAGTTGCATGTTGTGTGTTTGGATGTTGTATGTCGTAAATATGTTTAGGCTGTGTCATTGTTCCATGCCAAAGACACCATCGTCATCCTCGTCCTCATCCTCCTCTTCCATGTCAATGTCTTCAGGCACTTCGTTCTCAGGGACGACAGGCATAGTCTGTGGTGTGCCAATCAATTGCAAGCCTCTTGCGGCGGCGGTGAGATCGGCACTCTCGTCGTCAGATGTTCCCTGGTGAGATATAGAGGGGCGAGATCCAGAGCTCCATTGGCGTGCCATGTTGAATCCACCGTATGTAGGAATACTGGAGGGTGCGAGAGATGTGGCTAAGGTTGATTGGTAAGATCCGACAACGGCGCTGTTGTAGCTGTCACTACGTAGACGATTGCCGAGAAGGTCAGGCTTGGCGTGCTCAGTTTGCTCCGGAGTAGAGGTTCTTGAGCTCCTGTCGTCGTCAGACTCATCAACGGCATCGGATGAGCCTGATGCTGCCGGAGAAGCCGAGTCACTTTCTTCCACAACATTGACGATGGCGGCATGCTTGATGTTCATAAGAGAAGATGCAGCCTCAAGGAGTTGGACTTGCTGATGCTTGGAGATTAAAAGCTTCGAGGTCAACTGCCACTCTGGTGTGTGCTCCCATCTTTGGTAAGGATTAGCTGCCGTGGTTACTTTTATTGTGTATTGACAAATCTTACTTGTGCTTGGTCAGGCAACTGCCATGTTTGTAGCCTTTACCACAAACGTCACAGCGGAGTTCGCCAGCAATTGACTTGCTTCTCTCTTTTGACAGCTTTGCGAGTTCGCTAGTCCTTCTGTTACGATTCTTGGTGACTTTGCCCAGAGCAGGTCCGTCCTCGACAGCTTCACTGCTGTTGTCAGGAGACTTGCGGTCTGCAGACGTAGTGAGACGAGCAGAGTCACTCGATACCCGCTGTGCAGCCTGGTTACGAATGGCAGCCAACGCAGAACTGCTCATTGGAGTAGCGACCGAGCTCTTACGGCGGCTAACACGGTTTGCGGAGTTCATCGATCCAAGGGTAACAGATGTAGAGAAGTTTCTTGAAGAGTAGGAGTTGCGGGATGGCAGACTGGCAGCAGTAAGAGTCATCGATGCTCTGGGGCGGCTGACCTGGATATCCTAAAAGACCTGTCAGTGCCAGGCACGGTTGACAGCAAGTAGGAAGTCCCAGCTCATACCCGTGAAGCAGTCATCGTGATTAGAATAGTTGGTTAGAGAGGAATCCGAGGCCTCTCAAGAGTTGTTATTGTCCGATCTTGATTGTGTTTGAAATGAGCCTTTTGGCAGTATTGTTTGATGTAGCCTAGATAATATCTGGATTTCCGAGTTGGATTGAATAGTGCTATGTCCAACGTCGCTGCTTGACAGAAAAGTAGCACAGAAGAGAAAGTAGCAGATGAGCAAAGCGTGTCGGAGAAGAGGGGCTGTGCTACGCGAAGTGTTGTTGACGAAGGCGGTAAGCAAGTCCGGACGGGTTGGTGATGTTGGTCAGGTCAACTGGAGAGAGACTTGGTCCTGGAGGAAGGGATGGATGATGTGATGATGATGGAAGGTGTTGGAGGCTGAGAAATAAAGAAGACGGGAGGGATGCAGGAGTCTTTTTAGAAAAAAAGTTTGGGAAGCTATTCGCTGGACTGGCCTGATTGATTGGAACGCGGAGGTCACACGGGCTTCAAGACATTCTGCATGTGACATTCATACGCTAAATTAAGGTCGAGATGCCCAGCTGCCACGTTGAACCCAATCTAGCCACCTATAGAGCACCTGATAGCCGACTATCACTATCATAGACTCAATTCGCTCAACAGAAGATAATCCCAGTCCGACTGCGCAACAATGGACATGCAATACTGTGGCCTGCCTGGTTTATTTGCTCCCACGTTGCGGTTCAATGATGGATGATGACAACAAAGATAGGCGTGTATTACCCCATATTTCTAGTGGAGACAAAGCCAACCGCTACCGTGTCTTGGTTTCGTCTCGTTGCTTCCGTCCGTAAATGGTAAAAGGAGGAGAGGGGAAACTCCACCACCTTTACTTTTTTGAAAGCAAAAATACTGATGATGATGATTGTTTGCGACAAAACTGTCTCCTAATTGTTATATTTCTGCTCCTGCACAGCAAATAAACAAATCAATCACAGCACATCGTCCGAATCTTAGGAGCTTTTCTGCAGGGATCGTGCTTAGCCTCGCTCGGCACGCGATAACCTTCGAAACCCTGCCGCTCATTTACGATTGAGCCTCGACTTGGTCCTGCCTGATTGTCGAACGTCTCAGATAGCCTCGTCTTCAATTGAGTATATAGGATAAAGAAGGACAAAGATAATAGGCAACCATGTCACTGCCATCAATGACTATTTTTCCAGCACAGCACTTTTCCAATGGCTTTTGTGTAACCTGCCCACTTTCGGTGCCAATGACCTCAGCCGCACTTGATCCACCTCCGTTCCTGGCGTGAACACTTGACTGGATGTCGTAGTCTGGCCTTGTATCGAATGCAGATGCCACGTCGCACAACTCACAGCTTACCCCTCATGTACAACCAATCATAAACGTCAGGTAGAGGTACGTGCGGCTAGGTATCGAGTACGCAATCCTCAATGGGCCACCATTGTCAGCAGGTTCAACCCTCATGCGCCCTGAATGCAGGTCGTCTTTGCCTTTTCAGCCTCTTTTCGTGATTATGGAGGCCGTGCTCATCGACCGATACGAGGACATTGAGAACGTGGTCAGTGAAGAACAAGAAAAAAAGTTATAAAAGAATCATTCGGATTACACCTTTACGAATACTGCAAAACAAACAAGCGCCCGGCGCCCACACCCGCGGTTACAAGAACAGCTGATCACCTCGTGTTTCGGGGCAAAGATCGCTGGCCAGCGATAACCGGACTTCTACCCAGAGTGCTCAGCCACAACCAGCGGTGTGCCGAATACCCCTCGTCGGGCGGAGAGGTACGTCCGCATCTGTCACTCTGAAGATGATGCTCTGGACACAACAGACTTTATCATCAACATCCACCTACAGTTATCGTTTTGTGGCGAGGACAGCGATCATTGTTGTGACCAATTCGTGACAATTGATGTGCTTGCAGCTTTCTCTAGACCTCAGTCCGCGAGAGAAATCATTGAGGGAAATATGACCAAGCCGAACGACTTGCTATCGCGTCATCATCTCGAAAAAATAAAAAGGACTCGTGGCCTACCTTACTCCACTTCTTCAACTTTCATGTCGCACGTGTCGCTCAAGCTCGTACCGGTGTATTACGAGGTTAGCTCTTCAGCCGCAAACTGCGCACGATTACCGCTGTCGTTGTTCGCCGCTATCTTCTCATATCTTATCCAGCCACGACTAACAGATAAGACCATTCTAGCTCGGGGTTCAAGCTCTAGGTCTCAGAGCCGAAGTGTAGATACGGACCGTCGTTGCGATAAGGTTTATCTTGGCTATTGCGGAAGCGCGGCAATGAATCGATCGCTTTGTCTATCATCTTCTCCTGCATCCAAAAGTATCCGAGAAGAAGCTGGATCAACTCAACAAACCCCTCTCGTCTGGAAACCGAGCTTGCCGCTGAGTCTGCTACACAAATGATGCGTCAGAGCAAAGCAGAGCAGTTCAGAGAGGTGCGACACTCATGTACAAGCGACTCTCCTACTACTACCTTACGCAAAGAGCACTGCTTGATCTGGTCACCAAGATCAAATGTGATGAACATTTTGTGTGTGACGAGTCAATCACGCACGGATTCACCGCCGTCGTCCCACATACGGAGCGAATTCCACATCATTGACTTTCAAGGTTTAAAAGAGACTCGCTTGGCCACGATGTCGTGCTCAGTTGTGAGATCCTGACAAATGCCCTTCAAGGAATGGACAGAAAACAACGACCTTGAATTCTTTCTTCATTGGCGAAACTTCACAGTCCAAGACCTGAGACACTTCGCAGCAGGCCCAGACTCTGTCAAATCTCGCAGCACATCTTCAGCTTGGGCACGACCACCTGCTCGCTCGTTCCGCTCTTACTGCGACTTGGACTTCCACGGCCTCACCGCGTCCCACACTCGACAAGACACAATGGAGCTCGCCTATGATGAATATCGCCGAGGCTCTCGCTGGTCCACCTTGATGCTCCACTAGCGGCTGCCACCACAACAACGCGTCCTATATAAACACCGGCAGCACAAAATTATCATATCACGGCCCCTTTAGCTCAGTGGTAGAGCGCGTCACTAGTAACAGATCCTTCCAGGATCACAGCGCATGACGAGGTCATAGGTTCGACTCCTATAGGGGGCAGAGAGCATATTATGGCTTATCAGCTTATTCTTTTGCTCTAGAGACTCTTTTTTGGACTTCTGGATGTGTTTGGGCTGATTCTCAGACGTGAGAGGGCAGTCTGCGGCTTAGCCAGTCCACCCTTTGCCCCAGAGATCTTTTTGGACTCCTGGATGTGCTCAAGCTGATTCTCCAACATAGAAAAGGATGTCTATTCAATCTTTTACTTCTGCAAGTAACCTCTTCATGTCTTTCAAATATTGGTGATATACTGTGCCACAAGGTAAGTATATTTTGATATTCATAAAACTCCACAGGGACAAGGATATGATCTTCGGATTATGGCATCGCTCGCGAAATGGACACTACTGTACATCTTCTGCAACTATGCCTGCCCGGAAGGTGCTGCTGAGACTTTCTCTTAGAACAACTGTCCTCCAACCCAGTTCGTGAACTCTTAGTACAACGGGGTCGGACACTATTTTGGCATCGTGTTACGATTCGAACAGACGTCACCTAGATCCTATCAAATTGGAAGCCGGCTTTCACACGTCAAGATGATCAAATCAACCCTCCACGCGGACAAACATTTCCTATGCATCACAGTCAGCTCAGAGGACAGCATAGACCAATTTAGTAGCAAGGAGAGGGCTCTCACAATAGCTATCGTGTTTCATCCGTCCGAAGTCTTCCATATCCAAGATAATCCTCCTGTAAAAACAAACATCACTTGAGACGGATCTCGACTTAACAGTCAGGGATGTCGCAGACTCCTTTCACTCGACTGAGTTGTTGGATAAACGACCCCGAAGACTTCTTCGTACGAATCAATCATCTCCACGCACCATTCAATTGAGACTGAACAACAGTGACGTTAGGCTTGCTTCATTCAGCTCCTTTCGATCTTTTTAGATTCGACAACCAGACTATACCGCCACGTGTATAATATTCGGAAAATGGCATAATATGAAGCCGACGAGTATGTGTTGTGCTCAGAAGCCGAGCATCATCAGGCATTGGGGCTGGCCGGCTACGAATGAAGAATCAGCTGATGTTGTTGTGAGTGACTTTGGTAGTTTTGAAGTGAAGCTTCATCAATGAACTGGTGGCCAACCTTGTGATATCTGAATCGAAGGACCATTTATTGTCAGAACGAATGTGAATTTGGAGTCGAAAGTTATGGATATAGATGTGAACGAACTGTGATAGATGTCGTAGACTCGAATTGGGTTTTATGTTCTGTTCTGCAATTCTGGATGTTGTCTCGATTATCGTCGTTACACCAAGCAAAACCTGTGAGCTGATGTGGTCTCAAAGCACAAACCTGAGTCCTGTTAAGCGCCACCGACACTCTCTGCAGCCCGAATTGATATGAGATTGTTTGTACTAGACAATTGAACAAGCTACAAGAACATACGAAAGATGTACTATCACCACGTCGAGACTCCTCTGAGGACACGAAGAAGCTTGCTATGCACACAGCAAAGATTGTGGAGGATATCAAAAACAATGAATATACAGGCGCAGCATTTGAGTACAATCAGTAAGGGTACCAAGGTTATCCGTAACAACCAAGGAATGGCTATGGTCAGCAGCCGCTACCTCCTTAGAATGCTCGCAACACTTATGGACAATCTCAACAACAACAGCAAGGTGCTTCCCCAATGCGAAACCCGTCAAGTACGCAAGCCTGCAGTTATGGAGTACATCCAAGGTCTGCCTGGAGAGAACTTTCAGCAATTCCTGGTCATCCTCGACATCGAGCATAGCGACAGATGCACCTGGTACTCGCAGCAATCAGTACCTTTAGGAGAGCCGTCTCGTTGCACATCAAAATCTGACCCACTACCATGTCTCGAAACCTTTTACTGGTGACACTATCATTCGCTTCCTTGAAAGCAATATCGACAGGCTACACCACATTATTGTAATCAAATAAATTACTACCGTCCACCAAGCTATACTTTACTCTCGAAGAGCATTGCCGTCCTCGTCCACATCCACGCCCATTTCACGGCCAAGTCAACGTCATCTGCGCGCTAGAAGAACAGACCGAAGCTATCATTGTCGATATCGTCCTCCACACACACTAAGATCTAGTACGGTATACCATATATGTCGAGGCTTTAGAAAACACCTAGGGCGTGATAATCAACGATGCCTAGCCACATCCTGACCTTAGTGGCTCAGACCTGACAGTAACCATTCTTGTAAAGTGAGGAGAACCAAAACCTCGCCAAGTGTGTTTAGCGCAGAAAGCAAATGAAACCTGGCAGTGTTGCTTTGAACAAGCGAAGGTCCAGGTATGCCGAAAAGATTGCAGCGATTGTCCCTGGGAGATTACCCTTTTTCTCTGAGCCATTGTTTTAGCTCGAAGCGCTGCCGCACCATTCATAACTATACCTAAGCAATAGTTCATGATTAGAGACATCATGGTTCCCATTCGTCACCCTCTCGAGATTTCCTCATGTTGAGCAGACTCGTAAGAATTTCCCAGCATTCCAGCACGCCTCTCACCTAGCAGAATCTATCTACCTCACACACTATCACAAATCCAATCTCAGCAATCACTCTCGGTAAGCTCCACCCGGCCATACTAAGTACAAGGACTATGTTTGAGCGCTCCAGCATATTTCAGCATTTTTCAGGAAACACTCCAAGACGACAGTCAATCGTGTTGACTCCTTCAGCTACATCTAGTAAACATCGTGAGGTGGCTGCCTGGACTTACCGGGACGCTATGCCGAACGCAGTATTCAGCAGAGTAGAAGCAAGGGAACGAATACCGCGACAAATAACCAGATCTTCCCTGATAAGGCAGCGTTTCAACACTACCTCATCGCATGCTTCCTTGCACTTCCCCTCCTCCACCACCATTACACAGTTGTGGCACTTCCATGCCGCCATTCGTTCACTCCTCTTAAGGCTGGCAGATACCAGTATGCCTCCGCCAATTCACCCTTACCCAGCACAAGTATTGTCCTTCCTACTGTGATTGCGAAATGTGTAGACAAACGAGTTGAAGTGTAGTGTTATTAAGCATTTTCTAGACAAGAAGAGTGACAGTAAGTAGGATGAGGCTTGAGGAGTTTCCCTTGATGTGCGACTAGCGTTGTTATACTGATCTTATGTTGTGATAAAAGTACTACGGCGTAGAGAATGAATGTAGTAGATTTGAAAAGAAGATGATATTAGTAGTGTAGAACGTGGTCGTGAGCAGGCTGAATACGCTATATCCTTGCTATCCTCGAAAAATCAACGAGAAAGACGTCGTCTGATCCGTGCTGCGTATTTGTAGTCCTCTTTCCTCCGGCGCCACTCTGGTGACCAGCATACTGTCGTTTCTGAGTAAAGATGTGACTACGGATGTTACGTTCCGACAAAGGAATTAGGTAGTGTCGAGTAAGTAAGAAAGAGGTGGGAAGTGTGTCACTAGAGGATATGGGAAGTCTATTCCGCGATGAAGTGAAATGTAGGTATTTAGAGGTGCTTATTCCGAGGTTGGCAGAGTGGAGTGATGAGGCGAGGTGAGGTGAGGTGAAGACCGTGGAGCGGGCGCTTTGAAAGACAATTTGAAAGGGGAGGATGAAGGGCGAAGGGACATATATCTGTAGAAAGACCTCGACTCACTAGCAGTCTCTAGGTGTGCATTTCCAGCATGATATCAACATTGACAATTTGCACACATCAGCATGCCTCACATACGCACAAGCTCTGCATCGGCCATTCTGATGAAGATCTTTATCACAATATTCATCGACATAGCTCGTACATGTACCAGGGAGGGAGCTGCAGGGAGGGTATATCGCATGACTCTCATTGTGAAGGAGTTTGGGGGATACGGCATAGCCAGCCATCATCTATCTGCTCCGGTTCAGTACTCTACTCACAACGGCGAAGTGGTCAGAGACGGACGATATACGACAGAGCCCGACTCATAATCATCCAGTTTAGCAGGTGTATACGCACTGAACCTTTGTCGAATCCAAGTAGGATGTGTGGCATGGAGATATCCAGCTTCGTTGATGGAATCGCACTCTTTGGAGATTGTCACTCCGAGGTGACGCTTGACGAAATAAGAACGATTGCTTGGTGGTGTTGCTTCGTTCGCTGAATATATCGTGGCGTGAATCGTGCCAAATATACTGTATTTACCGTATTGTAGCATCACAAGAGCTCGCACGGATCAATGTCTTCACGGGGTGTCTTTTATAACATCTTTCTGGGATGTTGGGTTGAGATCTGTTGTCTCCCATAGTATGAGAGGCTCTTCGCAGCACCTTTTTCTGTTGCACTCCTGCAGCATGCTCTCTGGCCCTACCAATTCTAACCTACATGCGAATCATCTAACGTATAATCATCAGTCAGTAGGAACAGTGCGGTCGAAGGGACCAATGTTGGTTTACTTTGGAGGGATTTGTTGTTGATGTGTACAACAAACAAGCATAGCATTGTGACTCAGTTTCTCAAGGAAGAAAAGCTCTTTTACTAGTCTGTTATTTGATACCTTTCATACCTTTCTTAAAAATGCTTGATATTGGCGTCTTTAGGAGGTGAGATGGGAATGGTGCTGCGTGAGAAATGTAGGAGGATGATGTGACGCTGCATAGTAATAACAAAGGGTAGTAGAGCTTAGGCTCGTAGCTGCGTGTAGTCAAGTATTCGTTATCGTGGTTTTCTTCTTTCTTCTTCCTATACATACAGTATAGCACGTCAAGTCAAGAAGGTTTCTGTCAATGCAATGTCGTATATGCATTCGTACCTGTACCGCAGATAGCGTGATGTAACGAGCTACTTACTGCGCCAAAACAGCTGGCTGGCCAATCACATACATTTCACATCTCTAGCTCGATGGCGTACTGTTGTAGATATTGAACACAGCGCTCACCTCTGATGATCACCTCTGATGATGCCTGCTGGGGCATTGCCAGCTCAGAGAAGCAAGCAACAATGACGTATAAGGTCAGTAAGTTGTGTGATACATGTAGTTTGAAAAGAAGAAAGCCACGATGACAGAAAGGCTTGAGGAAAGAAAGCTTCAGTACTCCCGATGAACAGACGACTAAACCTTGTACTGCATAAAGTTGCAAATCAGCATGGCGGGAGCTTAAGACGCCATCTGGTTACTGTAAATGTGAATGCAATGTCGTACATGGCATGTATTCTGCACGAAGTAACTGGTACATGTACGCACTGTAGCATCAGACCTTGTCAACTCACTTCTGCAGAAGCTCAAACCAAACACCTTTAAGACAGAAACAACATCGAATGATAGACTACCAGAAGACGTGAGACCTTTGCTTAAACCGAGATATTAAGTATTAGATTATTACTATACCACCTAGACTAGACTAGACTAGACTACTATTAGAGACGATAGGAAATAAGAAAAAAGCTTTTCGCTTTCAGTCATCCGCCATCCACCATCCATGCTCGCCCGTTGCGTCGAGGGGGGTATACTATATACAAAGAAAAATATGCGTCGCTCCAGATGATCATACGAGAAAAGAGAAAAGAGAGAAACGCCGTCGCTATGTACACTTCCAATTTGCAGTCCAATATCCCAGCCATCCTGATATTACCATACCATCCCATTTGAAGACTTCTCTAAAAGCCCAACTTAGTCTTGACCCAAGCAGCAGCATCATTAGAGTAGCGATCAAAGTAGTTCAAGTGGTTGGCAATGACAAAAGGACCAGGGCTCTCAGTGCAGCAAACAGGGTCAGTCTCATCACAGTAGTCGCGAATGAGATCGCTGAACAAGTTCATGTTGGCGAGCGAATCAGGGTAGCGAGGGTTGTCTGAGCTCCATGCAGATCCATTGAGGTAGTTGTAAGGCTGGTTGGCAACGTGGCGGGTGTTGCCGAAGAAGAGAGCGGCGCCGATTTGGTTACCAGGGGAGGTGTAGGGGCTGAGAGAAGGGTTATAGCCTTCGACACACTTTTGCACGCCGAATACTGATCCGCCTCCACCAAGCATGTTGCCGATGATGTCGGTACCTTGGGAGTAACCACTGACGACGAGCTTGGAGAGAGGGCAGGTTGCAGCATAGGCGGACATCTGGGCGAGACCGTTGCTGGAGCCTTGAGTGACACCGACACAGTAGTCGATATCGAGAGTGTTTTCGTATAGGATGTTCTCGTAGTCGCAGCTGGGAAGACCATTGCAAATTGCGTCGACTAGAGTGCCTTGACGGCCGGGGTATGGCTCGTTATTGCCCTTGGCAATGAAGATGTGGACGTCTTTGCAGGAGGCAGCGTTTGTAGGACCGGCTGGAGGAGGAGGAGATGCGGTGGTCGGAGCAGGGGCGGGAGCAGCAACAGTAGAGGCTGGTGTGATATAGGTGTTCGGCCAGCTCACAAGCACACCATTTATAGTTGCGTATATGTACTCGGGGCTTTGCGCGGTGGATGGAGGAGGAGTAGTGGTTGGCGCAGGGGGAGTAGGGGCGGGAGCAGCAACGGTAGCTGCAGGAGCAGGACCGTAAACCCAAGAAACCAATTGGCCGTCAATGGTTGCGGAGACCCAAACGGCACCACCTGGTGCAGCAGTTGTGGTGGGTGCAGGTTGGTTTTGCCACGAAACGACTTGACCGTCGATTCTAGAAGATGTTAGGCTTGTTCAAACCACCATACATTGTAACAAGACTTACGTGGCAGTAATCCAGTCACGCTTCTGGTTTGCAGGAAGTGCAGAGACTGTAGCGACAGTGGCAAGGAAAGTGGTTAGCCATTTGAGGGATTGCTGGGAGGGCATGACGTCGAAGTTTGATCGCAAGAGTTGTGGAAGAATGTCGCTAGCTGTGGTTGTTGTTGGTGGTTTGAGAAAGAAGAGAAGCTAGCTAGAAAGCAAAGAGGATGGAGAGTGTAGTATGTAGTGCGAGAGAAGTAGAAGCTCGTGCTGGATGGAGAATATCGAGAAAGATATTGGAGAGCGGTGTTGCCGCAGCAATATATAGTCGTTGGCCTCTCGTGTGTGGCATTGGCATTGGCATTGGCATTTCGTGAGTGTCGTTCACTGACAAGCTGTTCAGCTCGCATGACCTATTTACGGCCAAGCTTCGGCTCGATGTTGACTAGTTCCAACGTATATAACGTCGTCCCAAGTGACTGTCACTCTATTTTTGAGACGGGAACGAAGGATCTGAGAATATCCTTCTTGGAATCACTCTGAATCACTCTGAAGCGTATAGAAACAGTGTATGACTAGTCGTGGCCAACCTCTATCATAGTTACTAGGAGACAAACGACGATGTCAAATCGGCTGCACAGAACAGTACAGAAGCTGAAGGTGGAAATTCCCCAAGGCTGAAATACCTATTACAAGGTCTTTTCATGCGACGGCCCGCATCTCACCCAGCAAACCTTATTCTTTGCCCTTGGAGACCAGATCCTTACATGGCTTGAACGAACGCTCCTTGCTTCGATCGCAGCGTATAGGTACTTTGATCCATTCGTACCGTGCTGAGAGACGAAAAAGACGGCACCTGATATTTCCCCTTGGCTTCTAGCTTTCCACCACGGCTTGCCATCTTGACAATCGCAACAAGAATAGCGACTGAGAACAAGCCTGCACGTCATGGTAAAAAAAGAGTAATGCCAACGCAGTGCCAAGGTAGATTAATATTTACAGTATACAAGCCAAGCAAACGAACTAATGCCGATGCATAATCTTCGGTTCCGGCTATTGTGCAAAGGCGAGTGGTTAGAATCAAATCTGTATACCACTTTCCATTACATGACAATGTCACTCGGCCAGCCAAGGGTCCGGCGTAACTCCGCTATTAGATTATGTGCAACATACGTACTCCACCACGGACAAGTTTCAGACTCGTTTCAAGATGAACTCTGCTTCTATCCTTGAATAGAGCAGTGTAATCAATAAATGTAATCTTTGATATGTGTAATAGCGCCCCAGCATCATCATCACAACACAAATAAGAATCATGCCAAGTGGTTAGATGACTCCAAGAGGTTGAAAATAGATAGCATCAGTCATGGTATAGTATTTTTATAAGGAGGAAGGAAATTCATAAAACATAATCCTGTTATGATACAGTACGACAATGCTCTCACATCAATAAACCTTAGCCCAATGACTACTGCTCTTCCCAAACCCGAACGCCATATCTTGCCCATGTATGTTCTAGTGTGTGCGCGCCAGGCGTAACATGATTTCCTTTCATCCTATAACCTTCAGAGCAGCACCAGATAGTTTGATGGTGCTATACCGATCTCCCCAGTAGCCTTCCTTGCCTGCCACCATCTTCCACTCACATCTGAAATGTCCAGAATCTCGTGTTTGGCAAAGCTGATTTCATTCGCATCGTCCGAGTTCGCATCATACGAGTAGATAGCTCGGGCTCGGTAAGGGTATTCTGTCGGTTGTGTCACATCCCCACTTTCACCAACATTCATGCCTGCTGAATTGGCGGCGTATACCTGCGAATTGGTCCCAGTGCCTGGATATTGCACGGATCCTCGCGAATCGTCTTGTACTGTGGATGTCTCTAGACCAGCTAGGTTCGAACTGTACGTTGCAGGAGGAGTGTTTGTCGTAGTAAAAGGTTGCTGATTATCAACATACCGCGCCGACAGATGGCGAGAACTCCTGGCAGAAGTACGACTGCGGTGGTCGCGGTTCATTGAGAAAGAGTCGACAAATGAACGGGGTCGTGCTTGTGCTTCAGAGCCAAAGTAAAAGATCCAGACAATCTGAACGTGTTAATGTGACTTCGATCAGTTCAGTAAAGTGACCACTTACGTATACTATTGACAATAAAATGAATCCTGCTGCGGCTGCTTCAGAGGCGCCTGCTACAGAATAGATGAGTTGATTTGCAGCTGATGTCGTGAAGGTCAGTGCCACGGCTAAGTAGCCCACAATCTGTCGGGGTGTCAGTCTCTCACAGTAGACGTGCCCACAGAATAGTACATACTGCGATGCGATATGTATAGACCGAGCCGGAGACGATAGTCAAGAGAATGCCCAGATTGCAGAAGAAGCAGTACACCAAACTCCACCACGCGAAGTTGGGATATGTCCTCTCAATCGCATCCAGTATAGATGATACGAATGCTATCAGCCACGCCATCTACTTCATTTGTCAACAAACGTCCCTCTTATAGACTCTGGTTCGAAACATACCACCGCAATCGATACCGTCGCAAGCGCAAAAGGATCACCAACTAGATTTACCAGTTTGAATCGTCTTCTTGCTCGCATTCCTCTTCTACTACCTGCTACCTCCATCTTTCGTGGGTAGGTGTTGTCCATGTGCGAGATTGTTTATGCTCTTGACTGTAGAAGCAAAGTATACACGATATCGATGTCGACAAGAGGGAAGTATGGCGATCGATGTTCTAGCGCGCGTGAGAGACTTGAGTATCGTAGTGACGGCGCTTATGAGGGATCACCAGGGTCAAGTAGGGGAAAGCGAGGGCGACGCGGCCCGTCGCAAATGCAGTTGATCTGATCTGGATAATGAAAGAATATTCAGCGAAGATCGCAACAGCTGAATGGGGTCGAGGGAGGAGATGCTGGGGGACGAAAAAAGAGCGACTGTAGTTGGAGAGATGGTGTTGTTGAGGTTCAGGCAAATGGGAGAGCACGACAACTCAGGTACGAGACGGAAACTGGGCAAGGCTTGGCAGGGAAGGCACGACTCGTCCATGGGCCATGAGGGAATTAACCTTTCTTATCAGAGAGAACAGTTGAATGCATTCAAAGTATCATGTCTTGGTGCACGAGAGAGGTCGACTACAGCATATCATCTCTAGCCTGCGCAACCTCACGACGCCTAATGACTCTCTCCACGTCAAGAAGCCGCTCTTCCCAATCTGCCAATTGCTCGCCAGAAGTCAAAACTAAATCTTGATGCCATCGCGCTAATAGTCTGGCTGTTCGCTCTCGCAATTCTCCAATCTCATTCTCCTGGGCCCGCTGCCTTGCCTGTGCCATGGCAAGACTCTCCTGCATTGCAACAAGTGGAACCAACATAGACGCATCCTCAAGCTTGATACCTTCCAGATTACTCAGAATAGATTGTGCTGAATAGAAGGTAGAAGCAGTAGCCAGCACGATAGATACTTTGTTCGATTCTAAGAGGTCCGCTTCGCTGGAGGGTACAGTGCCATTATGGATCGAAGATGGCAGGGATGCGCCTACGAATTGTTAGGCACGAGTCACACGTTTTCAGGCCTTGGAATCTTCCTACGCAGTTGTAGTAATTCGGATATCACTGGAGACTCTCTCGTCAAGGTGGACAATCGTTTGTCTAAAGTTGCAAGCCTGTCGGGTATTGAAAGCTGACTAGACGCGCCAGCATCATCAGAAGTCACCGATTCATCTGCATTCGTTCCTGTCAGGACGTATTCGAGACGAGTCAAGCGCCATTCCAGCGCCGGCAATACATCGTCCACTGTAGTTGACATTTCATCATGTTTTCATAGAACGAGTGAATCACGACTGTTGTTTCAGGTCATGATGTTTAAAACAAACTGATCTGCAGTTTCAGAAATAGAGATAGAAATAGGGCTGCGCTCGTGCCTTCTTTGTTGTGGCCCTGACGGCTTGGCACATATCTCCTCCACCTTTCAATTGCTCATTCGAAATCGCTCTATCATATCGCTTCCTGCCCAGCTTGTGCTCATCTTGCTTTCATACTGCGTCGAATTTACCATTCCCCTGAGACAACTGATCCTGGACATCCGCCACCTCGTACACCACAATCCTCCGCATAAAACCCTCATGCCACGATAAACAATATTAGAACTGTCTGTATATAAGCAAGATGAGCTACGGTCTCAACGTGGATCGAGCCGCTAGTCGGTCTGCCAGTTCAGCTTCCTCGAATCGATCGAAGTCAGTAATATGAAAGAGACTATACAACACAAGGTGTCCTGGGCTAACCTTCAATGAAAAGATCTCGGCATGGAGGAAAGAATGAATTATTAGGACAAGCCAGCTGGCTGAGTAGTGTGGTGAATCTGGTGAACACAAGTATGTCTTAAAGAGTTGCCTAGGGCTGAGCTTTCTTGCTCACACGCTGTCCTTAGTTGTCGGAGCTGGAGTTCTTGCAATGCCTCTCGCATTATCACACATGGGCATAGTCCTAGGAACAATCGTTATAGTATGGGCTGGCCTCACAGCTGGCTTTGGGCTGTATCTACAAACAAGATGCGCAAGATATCTGGAAAGAGGACGATCATCATTCTTTGCATTGTCGCAGATTACATACCCGAAAGCATCCGTGATTTTCGATGCGGCGATAGCAATAAAGTGCTTCGGCGTAGGCGTGTCTTACCTGATTATCATTGGAGACCTTATGCCGGGTGTTGTTCGAGGTCTTAACAGCACCATTGGCGACGACAGCTTTCTCATCGATAGACATTTCTGGGTTACAGCATTTATGTTCGTGGTTGGATTTTCTTAAGATAGTAAGAAAAGTGCTAATGCTTTTAAAGGATCGTCGTCATCCCTTTCTCGTTTCTCAGAAGGCTCGACTCGCTTAAATATACATCTATCGTTGCTTTGATATCCATTGGTTATCTAGTCGTGCTTGTTGTGGCACATTATGCTATCGGAGATACCTGGAAGAGCAGAGGCACGGTCCGTGTTTTCCAGCCTCAAGGCGCCGCTCAAGTGCTCGCCAGTCTGCCAGTGATGGTGTTCGCCTATACTTGTCATCAAAATGTAAGTCTGCATCTAGGCCTAAAATATGGTAAAGCTGACCCAAGCAGATGTTCTCAATCTTGAATGAGATGGCAGACCCTGCACCGACCAAGACTCTTGGGGTAGTGACTGCAAGTATAGGTTCAGCTGGTGTCATTTACGCAGTAGTGGCCATCACTGGCTATCTTTCCTTCGGTGACAATGTGTCCGGTAACGTGGTGGGAATGTGTAAGTTGCCCTGCAGACTCTTTCATTTGCAATATGTCGCTGATCTCTCGTCTAGACACACCCTCCACAGCCTCTACCATAGGCAAAGCCGCCATCGTAGTCCTTGTCATGTTCTCCTACGCTCTTCAAGTTCACCCATGTCGCGCCTCTGTCAATGCTGTCATGAATTACCGATTCAACCGATCAGGCACCGATTCACCTGGCCACCGCCGCCGCCGCTCATCATCTCCATCTGGACCACTACTCCGACCATCGAGTGCTTCCAGTCAAACAAGCAGTACAAACTATTCTGCTCCTCCCAAACCCACACCAAGCGGCGATGGGATTTCAGAAGTCCGCTTCGCGGTCATCACAACGGTCATCGTCATTCTCAGTTATATCGTGGCTATGACTGTTTCGAATCTGGCTACTGTACTCGCATATGTCGGTAGCACTGGTAGTACGAGCATCAGTTTTATCTTGCCAGGCTTGTTCTACTACAAGATCAGTGATCCGGATAGCCCACATCAGCAAATCCTGCACAAAGTACACGATGACGATGCGGATTTTGGCCGAGAGCCTAATGTGCAGGGAGATGAAGAGGATGCCACTGTGAGAGAGATGAGGGAGAGTGCGTGGAAGAGGAAGTTGTTGCGGAGGTTGAGTCTTGCATTGGCAATTTATGGGTTTTGTGTTATGGTCACTTGTTTGGTGATGAATACTTTCTTCATTGCATCTAGCCATTAGATTTGCCATTTAGGTAGGTAGATATAGAGCGATATCATGATGCATATTTCATGTTCTAATAATACTCTGATTCGATGCAGTATTTCATCATGCAGTTCTCCCGCCCATCTACTGCTTACGCTCCATCATTCACAAGTGGCAGGCCAACAATGAATTGCCAACAACTGGAAGGAGCTGCTAAGCCATACAGACCATATACCAAACCATCCTTGGGTATCCTTGGGTCAACGCTCTACGTCTTTTACGTCGTTGTAACTCTTGTGCCTTGCCAGCTTCCACAGTCAATATCCTCCTGTCACTGTTGTCCACGAACCTGCCCTTGGCCTCGCACGTGAGTACGCCAATCGAAACGTGGTGGCACTGTGCTTAGACACTGGCCATAGGTTCGACACATGTGGTCATTTTCGTGCTTCCTCCTTTCCTTCCTCCACACGTCTCGTGACGTGTCTTGCGACGACCGCGCTCTTACTGTATTCTGCCAAGTCTCCTCTCCCTCATCACGTCGCAGCCTCCCCACCCTGTACCTCCTCAACCCTCACCTCTCCAACCTCCTCCCCCTGAACACCCACCATCTCCTGATTCCCCTGCCCACCCCCAGCACTCCCAACCATTCCCTCCTCCCTAGCCCTCCTCGCAATCTTCCCCTCAACCCCAAACCGCGGCTCCAACAGCCCAACCATGCTCAACAGCCGCCACGCTGGATCACTAGGCTGTGCGCCAACGCCTAACCAGTATTTGGCGCGCGAGGTGTCGAGGCGGAGGTCTTTATATTTGCGGCCTTCGCCGCCGATGGGGACGCGCGGGATTGGGTCGTAGGTGCCGAGGACTTCGAGGGGGAGGGAGTTGCGTGCCGTTCTGTTGGGGAGGTGTGTTAGCTGGGAGGTTGGAGGGAAGGTGTGTTCTGAGATGGGAGAGGTGGATGGGGTGAGGTGGATGGACTGGGTTGGCGAGGGAGATGCTAGGCCGAGTTGGGGCCGAGGGTAGGTTAAGCGGATGGGTGACTGTATCTGTGTACTTACCGAGCGTGTGCTACGACGATGTTATAGAACGGTGCGTGACGCTTGCCGAAGCGGGCGAGGCGGATCTTGACGACCATGTCGGTGAGTGAGGAAGGATGGAGGGAAAGAGGACGACGAGTTGGACGACAGAAGTGTTGATCGAGCTTGTGTAGTGAGATTGATTCCCAGTATGAATTATCTTGCGAGCGAATGTTTCGGATTGAGAGCAGAACCTGAAACATCATGTGCTTCCGAAAATGTTTTGACCCCTTGAATTGGTTGCTTACAGTCAACAACAAGTATGACTTGTAATCTAAACCATTGTTGGAAGTTTCTCAATTCGACACGTAGGCAGATGTAGACCATCTCTCAATAGTAGCTGTATTTCATGCTACATTCAACAGTGAAATACGAGGCCACAGCGCTCCGCACCGCCCTCACAGGGCCTCGTTCTGTACCGGCTGACTGACGCAGCTCAAACGATCTAGTTCAGAGACGTCGACCTGCTCAGACGTCCCAACTAGGCTCTCAAGTAGTCCCGGCACCCCTCACAGTCCTTCCAGAGAGGACGACGGCTCTATGAAGTACTTTTCCATCTTCGTCAAGTCTACAACGATGAAGACTATCCACGAAAGATGTGGTTCCCCACGATCCCTCTTACCTTACACACTTGCCTCTCTTTGTCGCTCCATATTCCTCCCTTTTATCACACATCTTTCTTAACCTCCATTTCTTCCAAGGCTTTCCACTTAATCGCAGCCTTCATACCACCCTAATGCCCGAAGTATACCACAAAGTCAAGTTAAAATCTCAACTCATGCACCTTTTCCTTGTCGGAACCTCTTGGTCAATCCATCAAAAACCTCCATTAAACATCTATTCCTCTCCCAAAGCCTTTGCAGTAATGTGGACAGATAGCGCTGGTGCGCATACTCAGCACCTTGAACCAAACCTCGTAGACGAGCCAGTGATGCTCGATTTTCCTGACTTCGACCCTCCTCCTCCTCTTCCTCCTCCTCCATCTCCTCCGCTCTCGCCTACTCGGAGAGCATCTCCTCCTCCTCCCATCCTGGTCGACGACTGGTGCGAGGCGCACCCAGAGCAATGCAATCCGACTCATTCAGTAGCACCAGGTTGACTCTTCGCGTAACGCGGAGCAAGACAACCAGCTCTCTCCAGACCCGCACTCGTCTAGCGTGCCCACGCAGCAGACAAGGCCTCGGGCTGGATAACTGCAAGAGTCAACCTTAAGCATGCCCAAGCAGCAAACAAGGCCTCGGGCTGGGCAATCCAGAAAATCAACCTCAAGCGTGCTCACGCAGCAGACAAAGCTTTAGGCCATCCTCATAAACGCCGAAGGATCGACAACACCTGAACCTCTAGTCAACCTGCTTCGCCTGTTCCACATAAGGCGAGAAGTCGACAAATCGATGACACGAGCAGCCCTTAGTCACCACCACTCACGACTCCGAACACCAACAAGCAGCGCCACGTTGTCCAAGCAGCAAGGACACGATGTCTACCTCCACATCATCTTCTCGCACCAATATCACAATCCTGCCCACGCAACCGTGTCCGCGAGTGCTGTTTTCATCGGCACAAATTCTGCTGCCATCGGGGCATATATAGTTGTCTAGCTACACGTTATCCTCGATAGTACACTTAGCAGCATCTACAGCGCTGACAGATGTCTAGTCTTTGGAGGAGTAAATATCGGTTGTCGGACCACAAATTTCACGATAACTTCAAACCATCCTCTGAACACACGCATATCCTCCAATGTCCTTCTCTCGCCTGGCACAATACTCGAAGCAGGCACCTCGACTTGCACAGGGTTTCTAATCGGGCGCTCAAACACCCCCAGCACTCCTTACAAGCCTGCGAAGGCCTCTTCAGGACGTCAGTTGCCTGCCGTATCTCGCACGCTATAGCACTGGGATCTCGACTAGGCTACCGGTCCCGTCAGGTCTTCAGTAAACCCCCAGCACTCCTCACACCCCTTTCAAGGCCTCCTCCGGATGTCAGCTGCCTATGGGATCATTTCATTCGACTAGTATCGCTACTGCCACAACTCCCACCTACTTCGGGAGGTTTCCAGTCCATCTCGCCCATGAAATCAGATAACAGTACCCCTGCCGGGTCCTGGTGTGAGCCAGGCTCACAAGAGGGCAAGAAAGATCGTGATGCGATCCCAGTCGCGTTGACCTACCATTCCGAACCGGAATCAGATGTGGAGACGAGCTCACCCAGCGATGGTGAGGAGACGCAGCCTCTTGAAAAGGCTTCACAGCCTGCTCAGTCGATGGCCGGTCAACCTGCCGGAGGGTCGGAGTCTCCTGCTGAGGTAGAGTCAACGTTGGCTGGGGTCGTCGTCGACGACAGTGATGAACGTTAGCATGTATCTAGACTGAATCAGGGAAAAGGCAGATGGCTATGGCGAGCTTGATAATGCTTGTAGACGGTTGTGGTCAGTGATTGGAACAGGGCAGTAGCTGGACCGTACCCGTGTTGGTACCGGAGAGGAGGAGGAGGAAGATAGAGAGGACGCTAGGGAAAATTTAGAGACGCGGTTTGATGACGAGGTGGTGAAGAACGGATATACTAGTGACTGGGGTCTGGCCGTCAGATATGCCACGACTTCGGGCATGGCTGTAACGAGTGAGAATGGCAGAGAGATTGGTGCTGCCCTACCTCATCACTGAAGCTCCGTACGCGTGTGCACCGGTGTAAGCGTGGGAGAATACTCGGGTGTCACGACTGGGTTGTGAAGTGTGATATGCCGGCGTGCATGGGTGCGTATGCGATGGATTGGACGCAAATGATGAGGACGAATGAGGGGATGAAATATAATGATAAGGTGAAAAGAGCGTCTGATTTGGGACATGAGCGTTTGTTGGAGAACTTGAAGAGGGTTATGAGGCGATATGATGGAGAAGGTGGTTATGTCGTGTGGTTCGGTGGTGTTGGCACCGATGGCAGCCTTAGACGTGAGAAGATCATGTGTGTGCATGAAATGAAGATGACAGAAGACAAATAGATGTAGATGTGAGTGAACGATTACACAACAATCCAATTACTACCATGATTGTAGCGTCCCGATGTGCTGCTTTATGTCGACGAGAACAGATAATGAGACACCAGATGTGGTTGATGGTAGATAACTGCCCAACACCACTACACAGGGACAACGAAGGCAAGGGATTTGAGACGGCATTTCAAGAAGAGAAACTGGACATAGCTGGTATAGTTATAGCGCAATGAATTCAACTTCTCTACTATATCATGTCATTGTGAGCTATGTACAAAGCAGCAACTTTTTCATTTACCTGGCCCTGAGAGCGAACGCTTGCAGCTAATAATAGCAAGATTCTTGTTACGAGCTCATAATAGCAAGAAATCCTTCATCTTCTCATCGACTTAGCAAAGGCTGTAACAAGACGACCATTTTATCGTCCTCAGACAAAGTCGGCGACATCGCCGTACTCCTCATACATCCAGGCTGGGATCTCGTCCTTGGCCTCATTCGCATTATCGTGCTTTTCATTCGCAAGATGTGTCTCGTCCTGTCCACTCATACCTGCAGATATGCGTTTGTATTGTGTCTCTGCCATTTCTGTCAGAGGGCAAAACTTAGTGGATTCTTCGTCGATTTGCATGGTGATGTAACCCTCATCCTGTCCGTCCATATCTGCCATGCTCCTATATTGTGTCTCTGCCAATTCAATCAGAGGGCAGGGCTTGGTGGGTTCTTGGTCGATTTGCATAGTGATGTAACCCTCATCCTGTAACTCCCCATCGTCATCGGTATCGAGCATGAGATCTCCATTAGTCCGATCTACATTCGCAGCTGCTGATTCGTGTTCAGCAGGACGAAGCACATCTGATAGCGCGGGCAGTATATCATCTATCTCCATATCTTGTTCATCGACGTGACGCGATTGTGCTCGTCGTGCTAGACGTGGCTCATTGACAGCAGTGAATGTGGTCGGATAGAGCGCACTTCCCACAATGCTCAGTCCATCATCGCCGTCCGAGTCATATGTCATTCCCTGTGGGTTATCAAGCATGTTCGAAGGGGAGTTATCTGTGCTATTGATCGGCGCCCAGCCATATGGAGCATCATTGCAGTTGATGACGGGACTGTCATCAGACAGGGTGTGATTGCGAGTTGCTTGCATGGCGTCAATTGCGCGACTCGTCACGGGACCTTTACTGAAGGTGGTGATATTGCACGAGGTGTCCAGATCGCGCAGACTCACAAATTGTGCGTCATGCTGGTCGTAGTCCTGATGATTACTGGTATACTCGGGAACGCCTATCACACGTGCTCTTTTCATGGTCTTGATAGCTGTGTTTGATGCTGGCCGCTTACCATGACGATGTTCCTTTTGAGTTTCAGAACTCAAGTCGATTTCGTCGTAAGGTTGAGCCTTGTCAGGACTGCTTGTTACAAAGAGTCCACCGGCAGTGAACTTGGGCTTCGATGTATCGAGCAAATCAGGCCGCCCATAACCACTGTCGTTCATGAGAGCATCTTCGACTTCGGGATCGTCCCAGAATTCGTTTTCGTCCCCAAATTCTGTCTCTCTTGTTGGTGGACGCTCTGCCGGCTTGAGGCGAATTGCAAGAGATTGGTACGCAGTTTTCTTGGCAGCAGCAAATGGATCAGTATGTGCAGTATTTGCTGTTTTCTTCACGTTCTTCGTGTTCTTTGGGGCTGGCTTGGCAGTGCTCGAGACAACGCTCTCATCGACCTTTGCCTTCTTCGGCTTTCGAGGTTTGGGCTTACTCTCCAGACCATGTTTACAGCACGTATGCTTACAGCCTTCCTTGTCTGTGCACCTGTGATTACACTCCCAATTTCCATTTCGCAGGCGCTTTGGCTCTCTCTGATCAACATCCACAACAGTATTGTCTTCGTTGGTAGCGGCTCGTTTCTGGGCATGATTGGCAATGGTAGGCTTACGGGGCTTCCCTTTCCCTGCCAGAGACGCTGCTCTATCATCCTGCGAGCTCACAACGTCGTCAATGTCTTGGTACTCGGGAGGAGGCTCGGCTGCTGCTACAAGATCAGCATCATCGAGATCTTGGTTCCCGAAGTCATCCTCGTCTTGTGTACTAGCACTTTGAGGCTTCTTGCTTTCGTGCTTAGACACGCGTTCGAGAATAGGACGGTCGTCTTGGCGCATCATATCGGCAGTGAAAAGACCGGAAGCAATAGCTGGGTGCAATGTTGCCAACTTCTGTGTTCCAGCAAAGTCGTCACATGATCCCCAGCAGTTGATGAGCTGGCGAGCTTCGAACAAATCAGCTTGATACTGCATTTCAATTCCGGCACCGATCTTTGCAGCGCTGTCTGTTGTCAGCCACAATTACACCAAAGTGTACATTACCGCGGCTTACCTGAGTCTGGCAAAGTGTACAACGTGGCCGTCAGAGGTTTCAGCCAACACACAGACGTATACTGGCTTCTTGTTGTAGTGCGTTGGAACGGTATCATTGAGAAAGCTGATCTCAGCCTTGAGACGAATGCGGACTCGTTTACCTTTCTCGGTCGTTGCGATACGCTGCTTCAATGCTTAGTCTGCGAATGCACTTCCTTACAAATAATACTATACTTACCGGCTCGCCAATAGTTCTGAGGGCAACTCTTAACCTTGGGAAGTCTCTCAAATCGGACAATACTTGCATTCCGAAGGGTGGGTTCTTACTGAGGGTGTGCTCAATCTTGTGCGGTTCGGTTAATTCGAGCTGCTCAATATTACGTATTCCAGCAGTGACGAGTTTCCTCACAGATACTGGTCCAAGTTTCGGTACTTGCAGCAATTGCAGCGGTGAGTCGTCCCAAGATCTTGCACCAAGACTACGTGACAATTCAAGGGCATTCCGTGTAGCCACGGAATCTTCCAGCTGAAGCTGGCAATCAACGATACAGCGAATGAGCCGAGTTACGTGCTGGTAGATGCTGTTTGATTCCGATTGTATTTGACTCGCAATGCCTCTGAAGCGGTCATCATTGCGCAGGTCGATGCCGCCTAGTGTTGCTTGGATGAGCAAGCTGACCTTATGAGCCGGCATAGCCAAGTCAACCTTGATTGAGAACTTGATAGCAGGACTATTGTTAATGTCTCGAAGCATGACCTTCTCCTTGGAACGAAGCCGGATCTGCTTGAATTCAGCAGCGCAAGCAATCGCGGAAAGCTTTAGGTATGTCAATGGTCGGCCAACACAACGAATATAATGTAACTTACAATCTCCGAGATTTTTGCTTTCCTCTGTAGACCCATGAACAGCTTCATTGTTTCGAACAAGACATAATAACGGGCCATAGCATCACCAAACTCGGTGGATCTGATGTTTTGGCCACCAGCACCCTCGATCAGATGGAATTTGCGGAGCTCCTGGAGGTGTTCTTCGCACAGGTTTTCTACAATCTCCTGTGCATCGCGACCTTTGAGCTTCCCCGAAATCTTGTAATGCGCAATATTTCGACTCAAGCGCACGAAGAAGAAAGTGCCTTCCATCCATTGTCTTGCTGTTTGTCGGTCGAAAACAGTTCCAAGCCCAATCTCAGCATTCTGAGCATGTCAGTCAATGGCTTGTGAAGTACGAGTTTTCATTTCTTACCAAGTGCTCGATGAGGTTGATATGCAATCGACTTTCAAGCACCTCCTGACCAGACATCATGTTCTCATAGTGCTGAACTTTTTCGTTTCGTGTCATGATGACCGCAATCGCACTTGTATCAAATTGAGGCCTACCGGCTCGTCCTAGCATTTGCATGATCTCGAGATCTGAGTACTCCTTGTTGCCAGTCTGGTCATATACCAGCGTGTTCTTGATGATAACCAAGTGGCAAGGCAAGTTGACACCGACCGCTAGTGTCGACGTGCAGCAGATGACGTTGATGTTGCCCTCGAGGTAAGCCTTCTCTATTGTTACACGGTCATTGGTATCAAGACCCGCGTGGTGAAACGCAACGCCAGTTGAAGCATATTCTGCCGCTGTTAATACTTGCGGCTATGAGGAGGATAAGGACGAACTACAACTTACGTTTCAGCACCTGGTCTTTGAATTGCATTTGCTTACTCGAGCCGCTCCAGAGTCGATATTGTGGCTGACTAGACGACCACCATTTACTGAGCATTTCGGCTGTCTCGTCACAAGATTTCCTTGTAAAACAGAAGATTATGATAGGCTTCCTCTCATGCCCGTAACGAGATATAACATCAGGTAATCTAGAATAAATTAGTTTTTAGAATCTTCACTCACAGGACTATCGTACTCACTTGTCCGTGCAAGCCTTGTCAAAGGCGAAGTCATTGTATGGTCCCTGTAAGCCCACAAGATGCTTGTTCAACTTCACTGGCCGAAAGTCTTCTCCAAATACCTCTCTTCTTGCTGGTTGATTGGGGTTCTCGCTGTTTCGCCCCAGCCATGTAGCAATGTCATCACTGTTTGGGACAGTGGCACTAAGAGCAACAAATCTGACGTGGTTGCCCACACTCTTCATTCTTGAGACGACAGCCTCAAGACTAGCTCCCCTCTCTTCCTTCAAGATATGCACTTCGTCAATCAAGAACAGTTTCACCAGCTCCATGAACTTCTTGTGATCTTTCCACTTTCTTGTCATGCTGTCCCACTTCTCCGGCGTTGTCACGATGATGTCCGCATGGCTAATGGCTTTGAGCTGGTAAACCTCTGTATCACCAGTAAGCTCGACGACATTCACATCCAGTTGTCGAAATCTCTTCGACCAGTCTGATTGTCTTTCTGAGCACAAGGCTTTGGTTGGGGCTTGATAGATGACCTTGAATTGATGAGGTTGAGAAGTGGCAATGAGACGACATATGGCCAGCTCGAGTATTGCAGTCTTGCCAGAGCCGGTTGGAGCTGAAAGAACGAAATTATCACTGGTTTCGTAGATCGAAGAGAAGCATTTCGACTGAACAGCATTGAGGTGTTTGTAATCGAAGACAGCACGGATACGGTCAGGAAGTCGAGACGTAGGGACGAGTTCAATGCCGTGTATGATAGGATAGCCATTCGGACCTTGTTGAACTTGCTGCGGCATTGTGTTGAGTCCCAATTCTGACACGCAGCTGAAACAGATCTGAAACGTAAGGTCTTCGTTCGCCCTAGGACCGAGCAGGATGGCGACGAGTCTATTAGCTAACTCAAATCACAAGAGTGGCGACACTCATAATTGAGATCAAGCTGACTGAATGGTTCTTGGCAGTTTGGGAAGACGATGAGTAGAAGACAACAGCTCAGCTCAATTCAGAGTAATCCACTAACACGTGCGTGCTTTACCAATTAATCCTTTAAATGCAAAGAACACTATGCAAATACCATCTTCGCCACCTTTTCACCACCGCTACGTACTTCTTTTCTCGTTGAACTGCCTTCGTGCGGATGATGTTCGTATACCAGAAGGGGTAGATGTTCTCGAGGTAGATAGGCCTCCTTCCTTCTTCAACTTCGACCTCGAAACTCTCACCACTTCAGTATTATCATCATAGTAACTTTGCTCTGATGATGCCCGTGCCTTCTCGTAATTTTCCACGTCACCGACTCTGACCGAAGGCAGCACTGCAGTTTCTTGGCTATTATATAGCCATGTCGAGATAATGACTATCGACGCTCCAAGGACGTACTGTCTTTGGTCAGTAATTTGCGCCGCAAGAATAGGTCAAATACTAAGTACACTCACATGAAAGCTTGGCTCCAGATCCAGAAACAGAAAGCTGACAACAAAACTTACGATGATGCCAATGCTCGTTGCAAAGTTCTTAGCAATGTTGTTGGCGTACTTTATCACTAATGACACTAGAATGCCTCCGAAAGCTTGAAGCATAACTACGACGACTACAACCCAATTGTAGCCACTGAAGAAGCCGTACTTGGCAACTTGCTCGCCATCGTTGAACAAGACACCGATGAAAAGCGCAGGAAAGAGTGAGTAAAAAGATAGTTGGGCATTGCGTATCCAAAGTCCAACAACGTGATTTCGCTCCTGAGTTATACCTTGTCCAGCTCCTCCTTGAAAGTCTTTCAGTATCTTCTCGAAGTATACACCAGCAAGTCCAGACGTCACACAAGCAATAATGACTGCTAGCAATCCAATTGTGCTGTCCAAGTGTGGGATGCGCATCTTCTCGTCAAGATATATGCCCTGATAAGTTGCGGATCGTCTTGTGAGGCCTGTTGCCGCTGTTGTTCTACTATCAGCTCCAAGCCATCCCGTCATGAAGGCTGGTAACCAAGAACCAACAGGCTCGTCTCCAGACGGTGAGATCGGACCATTGTTTACAGTCGTCAATGGCACCTGAACAATGATGACACCGACAGCCAACAAACATAGCGCGAGCCATTTTCGTAAGGTAATCTTGCGCCGAAGTAGAATCACGCTGAACATCGCTGTTGTCAAAATCTTGAGCTGATATGTAATCTGCATCGTTGACGCATCCAGATTTGACGCCGCAATGAATTGCAATGAGTTTTGAAGAGTGTATAGTGTTGCAGGTATCACCATCTTCCAGCTGTCACCAGAAAATAGGTCTTGCAAGAGCGTGCTGGTAAGTGTTGTTGCTGCAGCGTGCTGTAGCTTGCTTTGTGTTTCGTAGAGTGCCATCGTGAGTGAGGCTGTGAACTTGAGGATCTCTGCGAAGAGGACGGCGGTAGATGGAATGTAGCGCTGCCCGTCAACAAGTGGCATTATGCGACTGTAATGCATGAAAAGAATCAAAGTACTGTTCTGCACAGCAAGCTGAGGCACGTTAGTAGGATTTCTTGTACAAGTGCCGCTGGACACACCAGAACTAAAGAGAACGTCTTCATTGTGGTCGCGCCAGAGACGCCTGAGTTCGAGCCTGTGACCGCCATCTGGACGCGAAGTATGAAGCAAAGCGAATCAGAACCAGCTGCGAATGTGGGGTGTTGTCGTAAATGTCGTGGAATGAGATCGTCAAGCTAGCGTCAAGCTATGCTGAGTTATCGTCACGGCTTTTGGACGGTCAACCCGCGAGGACCAGCTCGCGCGCCTTGGGCTGCGAATACAGCTGTGAGACCAGCAAGGTACTTCGTTGAAGGTACTGATAAGCAATTTGCGGGGACCTGACTCGAGACCGCACTTTCCCTCTTTAGACATTTTGAGGCCATGAACATAACATATTGCTCGCTCTGCGCAGAGTGTCTCCTATGGCTTCTCGTTGTTAGAACTGTGAATGCCAGGCATATGTAGTGCGCTACCTTTCAGCGGGTCACAGATCACTCCCAACCACGATCCTCGCGATTTGACATAAAAGCCATCGCCTTACGAAACACAGATGAAACAGAGTCAGGTCTATTTGCAAGAGACCTTTGTTGCTTGACCTCTGGCTCTGCGTAGGACTGCAAGATCTTGCCCATCTGGACTTTTTAATTTCTCAACCGTGATACCCCCAATCTCTTGGAAACCTGAGCGCTTAACTACAGACAATGGATGAGATCCACTTCTCGAAAAAGCCATTTTGACAAAGTCAATCGGAGCAATCTGACGCCGCGTTACATTGCTCGAAGTCCTCTGCAATCGCCGACTATAGTGATTCAGCTCCCGATCATGCTTCGGATCTGTAAAACGCAAGCAAGCGTGGTGATTGTGACGGGAACTTTTCGGTGTGGCAACCAAGAGCTGCGAGCAAGCTTTCAAGCTTAGCATTTTCGAGCCACGAGAGCGCCACGGAATACGTACTTACATAAAGTCACTGACATTGAGCTGTTTTGGCATTGCTTCCTGCAACTTTTGCTCGTGGTCCTTCCCGGTCTAATTAGGACATCGATATCGTGGCTTTGAATGCCAACGACCTGGAATATTGGAATACGCGTATCCATTTCCTGTAGCATGTGTGGCAGATTTGACTGGGCGAAGTAGCTGGATGTACAGGTCGACAAATAAGCAACGTCTCCAAAATCTGACTTTATGACTTTGTAGATCACCATGTAGCAAAGCTACTATTTATATCAGAGTCCACGCCCTCGCTCGCCCAACACCTGCTGCCAGTGTATTAGCTGCTGCGGCTCATCGGATAGGTAGGTATTGTGCTCAAAGAATAGCTAATCACTTTTCCTTTCCTTTTCAAGTATAGTACAATAAACACATTGCAAGATGTTTCCGTTATCATTGTTGCTTGTCAATTATCACCATTTGCCATACATGGTCATCACAAGATTGCTGTCAAAGTCGAGGCATATAGTAAGACTACCGAAACATGGAAGTGCATCGAGCTTGGACTGCCAGACACTGTAACATCACATTACTAAAGCAGCCCATAGAGCGACGTCCGTATGAGACTCGACACAAAGGCACAAGGTCTGACAGCCACATCACTGCACATCGCCAGTCACGGCCACATTCACAAGAATACTTGCTTCGCCGCAGTGGCACAGTCACTCCGTTACTTGACTTGTCCCTTCCATTGGTACGTCCAACTCACCGCCACAAGCAGTAATTGTGGTGGGATGCTGACACTCTTTTGCCTAGAATATCATACAACCTTGTCGGCTCCTGAGCCTAGCAGCATCTTCGTTGTGTCTGTCGCCATAAATTCATTAGAGCATCCTTCACCAATCGACTCCTCCGCCACATATCTTGGGCTCATATAAGCTCGAACTGTTCTCATGCAGCATTCTTAGTCGCTCGATCACTTCCAGTATTGAGGAGCTTATCTTTATATTTCCACATCTCGCCATCGGCAGTCAGGAAGAACCACTGACGTCGAAATCATCCTTCGAACAATCCACTCCTTCTCATTTCTTGAGCTCGGCTTAGTATGGCGGTTTACCACGCATCATATCGTCCATGATCATTCCATGACTTCTGTCCCATGGCGCTTACTTCGAATCAGCCGACATCGCCATCGTCGGTCAGGGAGGCCACTAAATAAGAAACCATCAGTCAGCAGATGCAGCATCTTGTGCTTGGGGATATGCTTCTGTCGTCTCTCCCACGACCAATCTCACGCATCGTATCGTTCCTCATCGCCGAGCCACAACGTCAGTCCTGGATGATTGGGTATCATGGACATCTGGTATCGAAGTTGTCAACCTGCGATAACACTCAACCAGCATGCATCTGCGCTGGCCATCATCGTGAGTGGAGCTGTTGGACATTGGCAAGTCTGACAGAGCTAAGAAGGGTAAGCCGTCGAACTCGTGATGGTTCCTTCCTGCGCATTCCATCCGCTACTCGACCACGCCTTGGCAGAACCTAAACTACACGCCATGGCCGACAAGCACATCAAAACCAACCAATACCAAAACTCCCTGCGCTCATGCAAAAGAATTTCGCGGAGTCGAACGCTCGGTCAGGTACACGCAGCCTGCGCGATTCCCCTTGCCAGCATCATCGCCCACTCTCTATCACAGTGACAAAAAGACATCAACAGGCCTCGAGCGACGCAAAAAAGTGCAGTTTTTCTTCAATCGGTACGCCCGGAGGTTGACTGCTTAACCTTACCTTCCAGAAGTTGTTGGGTAAGAGCGTGTCCGCGTCGGTGATTCAGCGTCGAAGTGCAGAAACAGCTTGGACCAAAGACTCCGGCTCTAACTCTAACCACTAGACCAAAGGTCCAGGATTGTAGGCACGCTTTGACCAAGGGTCTGCTGCTGCGGTTGAAAGAACAACTAATTGATCCTTTATAAATGATGGATCGATTGCTCAGGGCGCTAGGAAATGTAGCGCTTTAGGCTTGCAAATTACTGCACATTGGTATATAACAAAGTTGATGATACTGATATTGGAGATTAGTAGTCCTTCAGCAGACTTTCCAGTGTTGCAACCTTTTCACCGCATTACCTGCCTACTCCGATGTCCCAGCGTATAGCCACTTGACTTGTTTCTGCGCAGTCGATAACCAAACCGCGACCCGCTCCAACACACTCTCGGTGCCCAATTCACTCGCTCTTGTCGCAACCAACTGCATTGTCGCTTTCCTCAGGATGCGACACTCCAGATTTCTCAGAATCTACTCAACCGCATTATACAATGTTGCTTTCCTCAATATGCTACGCTCCAACCCTTCAAGAATTTACTCAATCGCATTCTGCAACGTGGCTTGCCCCAATATGCCACACTACAAGCTTCCAAGAATTTACACAATCGCACTCATCAATATTCACAGTACTCATCGCTCAACGCTGTCCAAGATATCCACAAGAGGCTGCAGACAGTGACTGCATGAATACTACTTTCAAGATGTCTCTGTCCCTACGCAAATATTGAACGCGCCCCACGCCTAACTCAGCAGCCTCTCACAAAACAATACTCGCATTTCTACAGCAACAACGTACAGCGGCAGTTCGCGCTCTCCTGCCAACAGTACTGGTCACGTTCAAGAATTTCATAAAGCTTGAACGCTGCCGCAAGCCATATACCTGATCCCTCAGCCGCATCGATGTACGCCCAATATGTTAGAAATTTCGTTGTGCTACAGCTTGCCTGATGTGGTAGAAAGACCAATAATGTTACTGCCACCTCCCGTTCACAGTGGCATAAGCTGATCGCGCCACCTCTCAACATCACTGTCTGAACCTTGCGAGTCTCGGCCGACACGACGTGCAACGACATGGTTGGGAGCAAATGATGTGACGGAAACATGCGCGTATGTTGAGATTGCTGAGGCGCCATCTGAGGTATTGAGTATGGGCATTAGATGAGTGAAAGCATTACGGCGACACAAAGCAGAAGTCAGAGGCAAAGCTACTAAGGGTACTTTGATAGAGCAATATTGAATTAGAAAGTATTTGTTCTTGTAGCAATTCTACGTGGTTGAAAAACTTGACAGTGATGAAATGGTGCGAATTCGATTTGCGCAATGCTTTCATATCATTATTTCCAACATCCTGATCAAGGACATTGCATTGTTCACCACTACATATAATCACATCCATCTCACACCAAAACTCAAATCATACCTCCCTTCACTTCTTTCCCTTGAAAGTCCTCAGCGGATCGGGCTTCCTACCTTTCGCATACCCCTCGCCCCTCTTCCCTCCACTCTTACCTCCTCTCATCTTATTCCTGGCTCTCGCAGCTCTAATCCTATTCTCACCACCCTGCTTCACAAATCCAACAAAGCCTCCTTTGCCATCTCTTCCCAACCCGCCATTAGCCTCACCATCCGCGTTCTTCCCACTCGGCATCAAATACTCCGGCACATGTCTCATTTCCGGCCTGACCTTCGCCGGTCTCAACTCAGCATCATGGCGCAAGAACTCTCTGTCTTCCGGGTTCTCCTCCAAATGTCGCTTCAGACGCTCACTACGCAACATTTCGCTGCGGAGTTCTCTGATTCTTGCTTCGCGCACTGCTCCCGGCGTAATGGCTTTGAGGCCGCTGTTGACGCGGTATTTGAACCCTTCCAGCTTGGCCATATCGAAGTTGTAGGGTTTAATTCCTGCGCCGCGTTTAGCTTGGGCTCGCTCGATTGCGGTGAGGACGATTGGATCGTGTTCGGTTGAGGGATGCGTGAGGTGGCGGTGTTTGTGATAGAGAGCTGTAGGAATTGCGAAGGAGAGGGCGAGGCCAGTGGATGTCGAGCCACGTGCGGTACGGCCGATGCGGTGGGTATAGGAGGATGGCGTGAGTGGAAGGTCGAAGTTGAGGACGAGAGTAACGTGATGGAAGTCTATGCCACGAGAGATTGAGAACTCGGTCGAATTTGACTTGGAGCTCTTGGACCTTTTCTGCTTCTTCTGCTTTGGAGGTGAAACCGAGACGATTTCGTTGTCGGAACCAATCTCCTTGTCAGAGCTTACATCAGGCTCTGTAGCTTCTAGTGCGTCCGCTGTGTCTTCCTGCTCATCGTCATCTTTCTCCTTGTCTGTCTCAAGATCTTCCTTCTCTTTCTTCTCGTCCTTCTTGGCTTTCTTGGACTTGCGCGTCTTCCCTTCTCCGGCATTCATGACCTCGTTCTCGTCACTTGCAATGAGGATGTCATAGACATTCTTGTTGAACTCCTCCACGACATGTATCCTGCAGTTTACAGGCAATTCCGAGTTCAATACACAACTTTTGATGCCAAATTGCTCCAGAAATAGTTTCACCCTATAGCATCTATCCACGTCTCCAACGAAGACTATCGCTTTTCCCTTGACGAGCTTAAGCTTGAAGAGCGCATATAGCAGAAGGAATTTCTCATCTTCTCCACATTTAACGACGTATTGACTGACATTGTTCCCAGCAGTCTCTTTTTCCTCTTGTTGTAGGTCAAGTACCACAGGGTCGCGGCAGAAAAGACCCTTCAGCGTGTCGACTTCGGTGGTGAGTGTTGCGCTAGCCAAGAATGTTTGTACGCCTTTTGGTAGGAGAGTGACAATGTTCTGGAAGTCTTCTTCGTAGCCATAAGACAGTACCAGATCTGCTTCGTCGATCACAAGATGCGCCAGGTCTGTCACCACGAGTGTTGAGCTATTGAGGTGTTGTGAGATGCGGGATGGAGTCGAGATAACAATGTCTGGAGAGGCAGCGAGGAGGGCTCGTTGTGCAGGTTCGGAGATCTGTGGTGTAAGGTTTACAGTTCGAATGTCTTTGGAACAGTAAGCAGCCAAGGTGGAGATAGATTTCGTGACTTGACTGGCAAGCTCTTTCGTCGGCACAAGGATGATAGCGGTCGTGCTAGGTGTAGACTTCGCATTTGCGCGGCGCTTGAGGATGGATTGAAGGATGGGAAGGACGTAGGCCGCTGTCTTTCCTGAGCCTGTCTTTGCTCGGGCTGCAGTTTTGCGTTAGCAGACAGTATTAAGCTGTCTCAGCTAGCACATCTCACTCACCAAGGATGTCGCGGCCTTCTAGTGCCAGAGGAATCGCCTTTGCTTGTATAGGTGTTGGAGCAGCATACTGCTCTTTTGCAATCGCTTGGAGAAGTCTTGAGTCCAGTCCGAGCTCTTCGAATGAAGATGGTGCTGTGGCCGTAGTCTGCTTCTTCTCTTCAGTCACCCCCTCCGGGACGTCATGCTCGTTCAATTTACGCTTCATGGTGCTGGGTAATGAATGTGGTAATTAGATGGTGACAACTGAAAACAATCAGAAAAAAGTCAGGCAATCGTCTTTCTGGCGGGGTATCGATAAGGAATGATGAATCTGAGACAGAAAGGGGCTAAGATGAGACACGGCTGAAACAGGCAATTTTTTGAGCACAACAACCACAACACTGGCAGACGTCTGTGAGACTGTGAAGCTTCTGATTGTCTTCTATCATCACCCTTCCTCTGCAGTGAGTCTGCACCACGGAGCAGCTCTCGGCGCCAGGCAGCAGTAACAACTTCGGTGTCTATATCAGATAGCGGCGCGAATTCGAGCCTTAGCGGACTCGCGGCTTTGCTGCACACCTGGTCAAACCTTTGTTTACTGGTGCCACCAAGGTCTTTGTTTATATGCCCAGTCCTTGCGCGAGATGTTGCGAACCTGCGAGCGGCCTTTGACTCTTGTTGTGGAGAGACTCCAGATTTGGGCACCAGTCACCAAGGCTGTGTGAGTATTCGCGCTAGATGTGCACTGTTGTGAACTGCGATTTCTAAATCTCATCGTGCTGGGATACTGACAACCTGAAAGCGAGAAAAGATAGCGCGCGTTGCTGAAACAACAGGGCTGGTCGATAGATGTCTCGTTGAGACCAAAAGCAAACACGACCTTCGCTGTGACATCTTGGCACTTGGTCTTGCAGAAAGAAGGCTGTTCAACAAGGCAGAAGTGCTTCGCGCTCTGATCTTACTATTCATGCCACTCGCGCTGCAAGAACCGCCAGATGTTATCTTCATCGCGTTGTTATCAGTTCTTCGCCTCGGCCGTTCCCTGTTAGACCTTGGGTGCTTCTTGATATTGGGTCTTTGTCGTGTAAAGAAGCTGAGCTCGAAATCTCTTTCTTTCCTTCTTGTTCATGTTTACGGGGACTACTGCCATCTCGTATTCTTTACGTCTTTTGGCCATGATAATAAGACTGTTGTGCCCGCCTCTTCGATCTCATCTTCGGCAGACTCATTCATGGCTTCAATGCCAGCGTTCTTTGGACATCTTCAAATCCCAAAATCTTGTCAACGTTGTGTTGCGCCTTTGTCGTTGTCGCTGACGGCGTCTGGCTGGACACGAATCTCGTTGATGGAGGTGATGGAGGAGGTGGACGATGAATGCTTGAGTAGTCTGCAGGTATCTGATGGTTGAATTTGAGGTTCTGTAAATGAGGCAGCTGTCTGTATTGTCGTAGATGTTGAAACGAGATTCTTCAATTCCTTTCCTGTCGTATGGTGCCTTCCTTGCCATGGCACTTGCCTCACCAGGTCATAAGCATGTTGGCACCTTCCCTGACTGTCTTGACCTCCAATAGAACCTCTTTGGGAGGTCACTGTTGCTGCTGCCGCCGTGTAGGTCGTGGAATAGTGACGGTACACCTCACAAGGATGTTTCAGAGTGGTTATAGACTATCGCCGTATTCATATCGCCAACAGCCCTTCATTGAGATGGTGACCTTGCTGTTGCTCTCATGATGACCGCAGTGCCTATGGCAGGCTTCACAAGGTCGCCGTAGCCTTGGTCGTGCTCACCCTGTGTGGCAAATCTCCGAGACCTGATGTGAGGGACGAAGGTTTGATAGTGTCGCTATTACAATCTCAGTCCATGGCGGTATGCGACACAAGTAATTAAACGCTTTGGCCTGTCTAGCTATGCTATGCTATCTCTGATGTTGAGTACTTGAGACTAGACCTGGCTGTCGCTGATGTCGCGGACCAAATATCACACCGGCACTGTTCACACCTACACAGACTACCATATCCTCCCGCCGTCAGAGCGACCATCTCGGCGATGCCACCTTCACGATACTGCGACACTGGTGGCTATCGTCGCCGTCAGGCCTGTCGCGATAGTCCTTTCACACAGCTTCGGTCAAGGTCATCACATTGCCATCAACCAAACTCTCAAGACGCTTCTATTCGAGATTATACTATACTACTGACTACCGATTATCCTAGGCTACCTCAGCACACTATACACATCTGTACTGCCCTCATATCGCCGCCGCCATATCTCGCCGCCTCTACCTGTTGTCGTGCTGGAGATCTCTACCCTGCCGTCGCTGGCCTCGAACCGTTCGGTACCAGCCCAGTATTGGTCACAAGTTGTCGATCTGCTACAAATCAGGCGAGCAGAAGACCGGTTTTCTGGTTGTTCCTATGGGATCAACGCTCGTTGCTGGGGTTGCGCCTAACAACAGTATATTATGTCTTTCTCTCCCGCATCTTCCTCTTTCCTTCCTCTTTCCGTCCTCACCGTCACCAAAATCAGTTTTTACAAGTACGTTTGCCAGCACCATCATCTTCCATTATCATCATCATCATTAGAATTACTAACACCTCTATACCATCAACACCACCAGCACCACCCACACCAGCACCACCATCATGCCTGCCGACCTTTCCGCCCGCCGCCAGGCCAGAGAGACTCGCCCTCGTCCTTGGCTTGTCAAGTCTTCGTAAGTTCATCAGCACTCCTCACAGCACCTTCCAGGCCTTGTTGGCATGTCGACCATGCCTTCCTTCTCAATGCTGACGCATCTGAGATACAGTTCTTCCTCCTCTCGCCAGTCCTCAGCGTAAGTCCATGGGCAACAGTCACAACATCCTCGAGAGCTTTGTTCTAGGTTGATGCCGCGTCGGTTCCCACATACTGACATATGAGATACAGCGTCCTCCCTTTGGACACCATGAACGAGTAAGTCTATCAGCACTCCTCACAGCCCTTCCAAAGGCCTATTGCTGCGGAAAAGACGCGTCAGTTCTCAATGCTAATCAAATGGGATACCTCCTCATTGCACTCCGTGCTGCTCGCGGTGATGGCACTTCGGTGCCTCCCACCCACCAAGATAAGAATCTGGGCAAGAAAGAGTGAGTCTACCCTATTCCCATCACTCTGGGATTGTCTCCCATCTCATCCACTTCCCACCTTCCAATATGTCAATGGCACTCTTCACACCTCATCTTCGCCTCATGCCACATCGCAGATGTGTCTATCTCAGCTGCTGACATATCGAGATACAGATGTACTACTAACGCAGCGTAAGTTTGATGGGGTCCCTCACACCGCTTTCTGGTTCACTTGTCTCCTTGGGAAATACATCAGTTCTTTGAATGCTTCTCTTCGAGATATCTGCTCTCTCATCCGATTCACGACTTTCAATCTCGTCTCGAGGCACTTCACACCCCAATCTCATCTCGTTGTCACGTTGAATCTGCATCAGCTCTGGATACTAACGCAATTGAGATACAGTCCCACTATGAACGACCTCTGTCCCTCGTAAGTCTCTTAGCACTCTTCACATCCCCTTTCAAAATGTTTCCAAGCTAACGCGTCTCTGCAGCCTCCGGCGCGACTCGGCAGTCGATCTGCAACAAGAGGTGGTCAAGAAGTCCGCTGTACAGCGGATGAACGATTTCATCCTGGCGGATCTGGCTGACACAGAAGCAATGGCAAGAGGGAAACAGCACAGCGCCGTGCGCAAGGCGGCTCGCAAAAATCGTGGACTCAAAGTCTCTTTCGCCGAGGCAAACCCAACCAAGGAGTTCTTCAGAGATGACGAACCCCTCCTCGTCGCCCTAGAAAGAGAGAAGACTGTGAAGATGCGTCCCGCGGCAACCGAACAAGACAGGCCGGCCCTGGTCAAGAAGGTCAAGAATGTGGAGAAACGATTCAAGATCAAAGCGAAGCTGGCGATCATGAAGTTGGAGGACAGGTGGAGAAGGTGATGTCCTTGGCGATGAAGGGGTGAAAGTGGAGGTGGTCAGCCTAGTCCCCCGCGCCGGAGAGAGATTGAAGCACAGATGGGGGCATTCAGTGCTAAGGGGTGAAAGTTGAGGTGGCACAGCCTAGTCCCCCGGGCCGGAGACGTTCAAGATTCATTCATTCAAGAGTTCAAGATTCATTCATTCATTCATTCATTCAAGATCACGAGTCCAAGATTTCTAGAGTTCACGAGTCAAGAGAGAGTTGCGAGTGTCATTCATTCAAGAGTCAAGAGTCAAGAGTCAAGAGTCAAGAGTCAAGGTTCAAGAGTCAAGAGTCACGAGTCAAGAGTTTCAGCTGGTCTGAGGTTATGGAGTATGAGCTACGACGACATGTTTTCACGACTTCCCTTCACGATGACACGAATTTCCTTTACGACGACATGGTTTCACGAATTCTCTTCTGGTTTTCACGATGATACGACTTTATGACATGGCGAAGAGCTGGTCTCTTCATGGTGAGAACACTTCCAACATTTCCTTCTTCGATGCCGACTGTTAAACTTACTTGCAGTCATTCTTTCCACCTACCGAGGAGCACTCACACTTGCATCACCACACCGAAGACCCTTTCAGCTTGCGAATCTGATGGGAGCGAGCGTACTTCCAGCCACCACGCTGCCTTTCTTTCTGGACCTTTGGGAGCGGGCATACTTCCAGCCGCCATGCCACGACTATCTATGAGGATCACTTTCATCAACGAGTGGTCCTAACAGGAGCAAGCGTACTTCTAGCCACCACGCGCATTCCTTTCCGACACCACGGGAACACTCTCATCAACGAGTGTTCTCACGGGAGCGAGCGTACTTCCAGCCACCACGCTACGACACTCTTTTACAACGACTCAAGGACTCTCACATTCCGACTCTATTGGGAGCCGGCATACTTCCAGCCACCATGCCACGACTATCTTTTACGACCTGACGGACTCGTGGAACTGGATCTTGAGGAGACGGAGGAGGAGGGAGATGAGGATGAGGATAAGGAGTTCAATCACGGATGGGGGCATGCAGTGCTGGATGAGGAGTAGGAGCACAGATGGGGGCAAGCAGTGCTGGAGTTGAAGGGGTTGAAAGTGGAGGTGGTTCAGCCTAGTCCCCCGGGCCGGGGAGATGAAAAGACAGAATAGCAAAAAGTCTGAAAACGGCAGACTCATTCGCAGTCGAAAAATTGTGAAGGCAAAACAGCTCAGATTAGCTGAGGTATGATTTGGGAACGACGACGGCGATCGTTGTGGATTTTTGTATATATGAGCTGTCAGGTCTTGGTTCGCTGCCTTGATCGAAAAGCTTTGTTTTCAATTCATCTTTTTCTTTCACTTCTCTTCACTTCTCTTCAGTGTAGTTTCCAATACAAGTGATTCTCCTCTTTCCTTTGCCGTCATTTCTTATGCTCAAGTTTGAGTACGACTGTGGCAGTGTGCTTCACTAGAACGACCTAGTCATGGTGTATTTCTGGTAAGGACTTTGTGAGATCGAGGAGGCACGGCAGTGGTCTTGAGTGTTGTTTGAGCACTTCATGTCATTCCTATATCATATCTGCTACATAATGTGATACCAAATTTCGAGGTATCTCCACTGCCGCCATATGACTACTCCTAGGACATGCATACTCTACTCATGGTGATGGGATGATGATGTTGAGGCATCCATCTTCCTTCTTTGAAATGCATGTCCAGGCCGTCTTCTTCTGGGATGAAGCTACCTCCCACTGAATTGCAATCACCCATGGCTGCGTCATACCATCCTTCGTGCTGGCTACTCAGTACGGTAGTGCCGTTCGTTCTGCAACATATCCTGCTAATGATGAGGTTTGCCAAAACGTCTGCTTTGGTCATTCGAGCTTCATCTCTTTCCGAACAGTTTCTGCCCCATCTTTGACACTTTTAGCACATCTCGAAATGTCAAGCTAACTCTCGTCTTCCTCTGCAACACACCATCCACAAACGCCTCTTTGTCGCCTAGCAGCTCCCAATTGATAGCCGGCTGTTCGCACTCATCGTCACCAAGTTCACCACCCGATCCTTCTTTCAAGCCAACGTCTCTATGTCGCTCTGAAATGCCGTGTAGAAGAACCTCATAAGCTTCTCCCTTCGTGATCAGCAAACTCCGCTCCTCCTGCAGTATCCTGTGTCTCGGTCGACCTCTTCCTTTCTGCTGCCCTTCCTCATCTGTACTCTTCTCCCACAAATCAAGCACAATCGGTGCGCCCAGACTCACAGTCGCAACAACATTGGAATATGCGCCGCCATCTTCATGTGGCATGATACCTTGCCCTGCCTCATATTCATTCACTAAGCAGTGATTTGCTGCGCCATGTTTGGTGCCTTCGAAGACTTTTAGCGCGTCGAAGCGTTGACAGATTGGTTCGGCGAGCCAACTGGGCATGGAGGTGGCGGAGAGGAGCACATTTTGCGGTGTGAGCTGGGTTGGGTAGACTTGGAGGCGGCGACGGCTTAGGTTCACGTAGCGAGAGGAGTGGATCTGTGTGGATGGCGTTAGAGGATGTGGGGAGATGTGGTGAGGAAGGTGAAGTATACACTTTTGTGAGGAGGTAGGCTTCTTCTGAGGCGCTGATGAAGTTGGGAATGTAGTAGAAACTTGGTGGTAGGCCAGGGATGAGGTAGTCTTCTAGCTTCATGTTGCTGTCCGCTGCAGACTGGTCGTGAGCGGTGTCTAGCATCATGGAGGGTCGCGAAAGACCGTCGAGAGTTATTGTTGACAGTGAGAGTATCAGGTAAAAGTACAAGGACTATGTCGCATTCACCCCGCTTCAACCTACTAGGTTGTCTTTCTTATCTTGTTCTTCCACGAGACACTCTTGTGTTGCTACACCGAGTCAATCTTGTAGTACTACGTGTCGTGCAAGGTGCCAGCAATGATAATAACGTACTACACTGTGCTATTCTGTGACATATGTGAAACATTGTATATGTAACGTAATACAGCCTCTTGGTACGCCCAAAGAGGGAGGTGACTCGATGTTCCACAAGCCGCCATCGAAGATATATACATCACTCCCCTCCCCTCAGTTTCGGAACTGTGACTTGACTGTAAGAAGTGATCCTAATCAATATCTATCTTCCACGCCCAGATGTCCTCCCAAAGATCAGGCATGGACGACGATTCGGACAAAGTCACAGTAGAAGGAGAGATACTTGAAGAGACCTTCCACTCTTTCATCGTCGCTCGACCAACCGCCGATAACAAGACAGTGGTGGTCAAACAATGCAGAACCAGACAAAACCCATGGGCAACAGTCCGTTGGCGAGATGAAGTCGAAATTCTCAAAGTCATAGCTCTTGGACATGTATGTAACTCAATCACCAGCTTGACAGCACACAGAACGCAGTTCACTGATCTCTGATCCAGAAGAACGTCACTCAGATCCTACAAAGCAACCAAGCAGACCTTACAATCACTCTCCGCCACGAGGCCGGCTCGAGCCTCGACAGACAAACCGATAACGAGGACCTCTGCACTCTCACACCCTCTGACAGCTATCATCTTCTTCGTCAAATATCCTCGGCACTCGCTTTCATCCACTCAAAGTCCATAGTCCACGATGATGTAAAGCAGGAGAACATCATGTTCACCTCCACACCCTTCCCTCATGCCGTCCTCATAGATTTTGGTGCTGCTTTCAACCAAGAAATCGTTGGTAAGGATTACTGGAAGCTATCTGGTACGCCAATGTATATCCCGCCTGAGTTTCTGGACAAGAGGAAAGGTCCGGAGGGAGATATCTGGGCTTTTGGTGTCACGATGTTGTTCGTCATCAGGAAAATGCTGTTACAAGACATTGGTGTCTTCATACCGCATTTGTTTATAGATCCTCCAACCACTCAGTCAACTCATACGAGAACTCAGTTGACTGAATGGTTCGAGGATGTTGTGCAGGAGGGCGAGGTATTGGAGGATATTGGTGATAATAAATTTATCAAGAGGATGTTGCTTTGGCGGTTCGAGAGCAGAATTACGGCGGAGGAGCTCGTGAGAGAATTTATGAACGGAGTGTAATGGATGAAGAACTGTCGTGCAGGACTTCTGCAGCTTTTGGGTTACATAGTTTATTTTGTGTTTGAGATGTGTTTCATGGTACCTGATACATGACTCAAGAAGCCTCGATGGATCTACAACTTCTTACTATCAGCTTGTATCCAATATCTAGATCCAAGAATTCTATTCAGTATCACATATCTAAAAAAGTCCTCATCCACACCGACAGAGACATCTAGCCACGTATACTCCACATCACGACAGACCCAGAACCCTTTCAGACCATCCCAAAACAATGGGCCCCAAAAAAGCCTCCTCCTCCAAAGACAAATCCAGCGCATCTTCATCCACCTCCAAACTCAAACCCGCAACCTCCATAAACGTCCGCCACATCCTCTGCGAAAAGCACTCCAGAAAGGAAGAAGCGCTCGCCGCCCTCAACTCCGGCAAGTCCTTCGCCGATGTAGCACGCGACTTCTCCGAGGACAAAGCAAGACAAGGCGGGAGTTTGGGGTGGAAGGTGAGGGGCAGTTTGTTGCAGGATTTTGAAAAGGTCGCGTATGAGCTGGAGGTTAGTACGGTTAACGCACCGAAGTGGGGAGAGGTTAAGACGGGAGAGGGCTATCATATTATGATGGTGGAAGGGAGGAAGTGAGTGGTTAGGTGTGATAGGGAATTAAGCTTATTCCAGAGTACGGGTGCTGGTGGTGCGGAAGTGACGCCTGGACTATGACAAGATAGCACAAGAATAACTCGACGACTAGGCTTTTGGGAGCACATTGGTAGGATCGTAAACCAGCGCAACGGATATCAGATGGGTCTTCTGTGGTCAAGGCGAGTTCCGTTGCAGGAAGGGACCACCCACAACCACCAATACCGCCCAAGTCGCCCAAGTAGAAGGCGACTGCAAAGCAACTCCATTCGAAGCAAGGGAGTGATCATACTGTGGTTAGCGCAGGTGACAAGATTGCGTCACTATGTATGTTGCGAAGCGGCTGGACTTGAGAACTGCAGACATGATTATGCACAGTATCATGACAAGGGAAAGACATTCCGAGCTCTTGGGAACATGGGAAAGCAGAGAGTATAATGCTTAAGCACAAGTTTGGAGCTTTTTATGTATATATCGCTCGTACGAAGTGGAAGCTAGCAGTTCGCAGGATTGTAGCGGAGTCAATGCCTCTTCTCCTAATAAATTACACTGCCGTCCTACCTGCTTGATGGAGCTGAGAGTGCCAACCATTCGACCATTCTGCCCAATCCTTACTCCGTGCCCAATGCTTTGCATGCAAATCTCAAACCACTCTCGCCAGTACCGTATGCCTTGCTGCTCTACGAGCGCCATTAAGCCTGTCTCTTCGCCATTCAACAGCTATACTCTTCCGTGCGTCGAATAACCAGCAGCGCCTGAGGCAATAGCCATGGCTGGTTCGAGTATGAAGGGCTGCATATGATGTGCAGCTATCCCGTCACGTCTCGCCGTCAACTTCACTGGTCTCTGTTTGCGCTTACTCATCGTCGTACAGACTCCTCAAACTCGTCCTCGGGCAGCACATCCTCCTTCTCATTCCCACTCGTTCCTTTCGTCCCCGAAAAGGCTGGTGCACCAGCATACAATTGATAACTCTTGCCTGATGCGTCTGCTTCTAGTTCTTGGCTCATTGTGATAGGCCTGTTACCTCTAAAGCGCTTCCTCATATCAACCCATCCTTTTTTACATGCAGCATAGGATTTCTGGAGCTGTTGGCATTGTGTAGGGAGTGTGTCGCGGAGAGGTGGGCGGAGACAGTCGCCGGGCTTATTACGTTCGACGAACACACAGTCAGAGTATTGTAAGCAGTGAGCAAGTTCGGAGCCTGGTCGATTGTGTTAGTGGCAATGTTCTGCCATGGTATTGGTGGCAAGTCTATGGAACGCCTGGATGATGGACGTCACATACGAATGTCTTTACAAGATGATGGCATTTTGTCTGTGAATACTGAGACTGGGGTCGATAGGGGATGAAGAGAGTCGTGCTTTGGAACATAAACGGAACCTTTGATCTGAAACACCTCTCTTACATCGCCAAGAGATTCGACCGTTGGCACGTGTTTAAGTCCCGCAGAGCCTCAATTCGATAGCATCATCGTGAAGTAATTGTTGGATGAATGTCGATTGCTCCTTCCTCATACTATTTTGACCGTGATTTCTGTATGGCTTGATATTCTGCTAACTTTAGATTCCTTTGTCTTTTACGCTACACTCTTTGTCCTAGACCCTCACCTCTACCATCAACAATGGCCTATATACCTTTCATTGGACGATTATTCCTCAATGAATACTTCGCGCTCTTGGGCTCAATGGTCCTCATTGGACTCGAGATCTGCGTCAGAGTCATCACCCTCGCCCTTCCTGAGCGCCTGCTCCGTTGGCTGTACCACCAATCCCGTTCTATATTCAATTTCTTCAGCTCCCCCAAAAGCGAACAATCCCAGACACATAAGAAGAAGATTGCAAACCCAATTGCACAGGCGCATGATTTTGTCGACCTTTGTGAGCTGTATGGCTACTATGCGGAAGAGCACGTCGTGCAGACTGAAGATGGATACCTCTTAGGAGTGCACAGACTAGCCTGGAAGCCTGGTGAGGAGGGGTCACACGTCAATGCTGGCCCAGGCAGTCTTCAGAAGAAGGTCGTCTACTTGCATCATGGTCTCATGATGAACAGCGAGGTCTGGGTGTGCCTGACGGAAAAAGAACGATGCCTTCCCTTTGTCCTTGTTGAGCAAGGATACGATGTCTGGCTGGGCAACAACAGAGGCAACAAGTACTCGAAAAAGTCGGTACGCTATTCTCCCACCACTAACGACTTTTGGAATTACTCCATCGACCAATTCGCGTTTCATGACATCCCGGACACCATCGAATACATCCTTTCGACAACGAAGCAGGAATCATTGTCATACATTGGCTTCAGTCAAGGCACAGCTCAGGCGTTCGCAACACTTTCTATACATCCCACCTTGAATGAGAAGGTCGACGTCTTCATCGCCCTCGCGCCAGCCATGTCGCCTCCAGGTCTGGCTAATGGCATCGTGGCCTCCTTTGTCAAGACCTCGCCTGAGATTCTTTACTTGGCATTTGGTCGAAAGAGTATACTTAGCTCCGCTGGTATGTGGCAAGCACTGCTCTACCCGCCAATATTTGTGCGCTTCATCGACATCGCACTCAAGTTTCTCTTTGGCTGGCATACCGCAAATATATCTCCCAACCAGAAGCTGGCTGCCTATCCTCATCTGTACTCTTTCTCCTCCACCAAGAGTGTTGTTCACTGGTTTCAGATCATTCGTACTGGCACATTTCAGATGTTCGATGACGAATTGCAGAGTCCCTTGAGTATCATGGAGGGCAGCAGATTCTATAAAGTCGCCAGGTTCCCCACTCGCAACATCAGGACACCTATTGTGCTCGTATACGGAGGATCCGACAGTTTGGTGGACATTCAAGTAATGATGAAGGAACTTCCAGCTCACACAGTGGCACAAGAAGTTCCTCACTACGAACACCTGGACTTTCTCTGGGCGTCTGACGTAGACAAGATGGTGTTTCCATCTGTCTTCGAGGCACTTGACCTACATGCAAAGGGTATTGGTGGCAAGGAAAGTCGTTACTCGCGGCAATTCAGCATAGCAGGTCCGAACCCTTTCAGACCTGCTCGTGCGAGTTTGGCCAATATTCATCACGATGAGGTCGATCCTAGTGACTCTTTTCATCCAAGATCGATATTGAAACGAACTGACCACAGCCTTAACGGTTCAAGAAGGACTAGCATGACCGGCGGTATGAATGGATTGACGAATGGCGATACGAACGACGAAACCCACGGTATGCACTCAAACGAACCTTTCCCTCGAAGAACAACCACTCATTGGCATAGCATCGACATGACATCCATTTCTGGAGGTGTTCCTACCATTCCACGGAGGAGCAGCGTAAAGACACTAACCTTTGGCGATGTGCCGGCTCTTGAGATCAGCCCCGTTGGCAAGGTATATGATCCAGCCTCACCTGACCCAGCCTCGCCAAACTCGCCACCATCCCTAGTGACTGTAGTGGGAGAGATAACAAGAACACCAAGTCCAAAGAGCATTGTTTCATCTGCACCTATTGTCGAGGGTCCTCTTCAACCTACACCGAGCAAGATTCCTCGTTTGCCTGCTCGTCCCACCCAAATCCAAATTGGGCCTTTGGAGCATGGCCGCGTCTTTCGAGCTCATACTGCGTCTCACTATAACTCTCATGGCATCATTGCGTCACCCACCAGAAGAGCATATACCGAGCCTTACGTTGGCTCTTATGACATGATGGTGTCGGCCGCGAGAGCAGCTTATAGAGTTGCGAGTGCAGATGTTTCGACCACACAAAATGCAGAGATGATGAAGCCATTGAAGAAACTGACCTGAACTCACTAATAGACTTAGACTGCACAGAATTTTTGGAGGTTTATTGGCACTGTATGAATAGCCGTATCACTATGTACATATCATGATTAACGACCTCGGATGACATTCTTCTTACACCATTTGTGAATTCTCCAATGCTTGGAGAATGGCTTCATCCATCATGTCTTGAATTTGCTCATCTTGATCCTCATCGACTTCTCATCTTCCTTGTCCTTGTAATCATGCCCAAAACACCAAACGCCTGCCCGCTCAAACACAAAAATTGCCCGTCGTGTCTCTATGCATCCTCAAATCCTGCTGGAACAGGTTGCCTCGCTCCAGATGGAACTGCGCACATTACATTAGTATTTATCCTGTTACAAATTCCGATGAAAGAACACACTGGGATATGTCATAGGAATTCTAGGTCTTGGTTCCCAGCCATATGCTCTCTTGATTGGTGGTGCCATGACGAGCATGAGAGGTCCCATACTGCCGATGACGACGGAGAAGAAGATGGCGGGCTTTTCGTGGGCGGCCCAGCGGAGGTAGCGTAGAGGTGTGCGGAAGAAGTGCGGGTAGGCGGATGAGTGTGGGTTGACTGGGTTTGCGGGACCTCCTGGAGGCAGGTTGGTTGAGGTACTCATGTTGTGTTTGTGTGTGAGGTGTAGGTAGGAGCGAGTGCGATCGGGGTGAGTGTTGTCTCTGAAATATGCCGGTACTGTTTGTGAGGTGAAGGAGGGATCTCGCTCGCTTCGACGAGGTTGCAGATTGCCAAGACCCAATGTGACTGGACCCTTTCCTTAGATATGAAACACCTACATACTTGGCCTCATTTGACATTGATACATCCTCAATTATATTGGGCAATCATGCGTTCGTTACTGGCTTCGCTCCTGGCCGTGTGTCTGATGGGTGTTGTGAGTGCTCTGAGTGCTACTGGTGGCAGGCTGCTGGTAGTTCTGGACGATGTAGCAGACAAGGACAAGTATTCCCAATTCTGGGGGGATTTACAAGGTGAGCATATATAACAATGCTTGCTTTCCACGAGCTATGCTAACACACTCCCCTACGCAGCTCGCGGATTCACAGTCTCCTACGAGACTCCCAAATCAGAGCCTGCTCTCTTCCTCCACGGCGACCGCGCCTACGACCATCTCCTCCTTCTTCCCACCAGACTAAAGACTCTTGGCCCATCTCTCGCACCAAGCATCATTTTAGACTTCGTCAAACAATCAGGCAACCTCCTCCTCGCTCTTTCCTCCAACACCCCTACACCTACAACCCTCGTCTCCCTGCTTCTAGAACTAGATATCCACCTCTCCCCAGATCGCAACTCCCTCGTTGTAGACCACTTCAACCACGACATCACATCGGCTAGCGAACAACACGACGTCCTACTCCTCACCCACCCTGCCCCTCTCCGCTCAGATGTCAAGAACTACTTCTCCGGCGACGGCGTGCTCGCCCTCCCTCATTCCGTCGGCCAAGTCCTAGGCAATACCTCTCCTTTGCTTGCACCAATTTTAAAGGCGCCCAGCACAGCATACAGCTACAACCCCAAGGAAGAAGCCGACTCATCCGAAGAGCCCTGGGCTACTGGCAACCAACTCTCCCTTATCTCCTCCATGCAATCACGCAACTCCGCCCGCATCACCATCGTTGGTTCCTCCGAAATGCTCGAAGATGCTTGGTTCGCGGCTGAAGTCCAAGCAAGTGGCAGTGGTGACCAGAGTCCTGGGCCAAAAGTCAAGACTGCGAATAGAGAGTTTGCCAAGAAGGTGTCTGGATGGACGTTTCAGGAAATTGGCGTGTTGAAGGTTGGAAGGATTGCGCATGCTCTGAATGGTGGCGATGATGCACATAGTCCAGTGAACGCTACACAGATTGACTCGGTCAGCCAGAGAGTTGGTGCTGCTATGGAGTTGGACAGGAAGATATATCGGATCAAGAACGATGTGGTAAGTACCTTTCACCTCTACCAATAATAAACTCAAAGACTAACACATCTACCCTCAAGACATACACAATCGAGCTCTCCGAACACCACTGGGACCACCTAATTCCCTATGTACTACCTACCACCGACTCTCTCCAACTCGAATTCTCCATGCTGGACCCCTACCACCGTCTTCATCTCACGCCCACCAAAGCTTCCAGCACCAACACGACCTCGTTCACAGCCACTTTCCGCATCCCAGACCAACACGGTATCTTCAACTTCCGCGTCAACTACAAACGTCCCTTTTTGACATATATCGATGAGAAGGATACGGTTACAGTCAGACATTTTGCGCACGATGAGTGGCCGAGGAGTTGGGCGATTAGTGGTGCGTGGGTGTGGATTGTGGGTGTTTGGGGCACTGTGGTGGGGTGGGCGTTGTTTGTGGGCGTGTGGCTTTATAGTGCGCCGGCTGAAGAGGAGGAGAGGAGGAAGGGGAAGAAGGTGCAGTAGTGCGTGAGATGACGGGAGGGAGAGGAGAAAATGGAGATGATAAATAGATGCAATGGTATGGCAAAAATAGAAACTCGTTATTTGATTATTTGTCGTGAGTGATGTTGTTGTGAGTGATGCTAGAGGAGTTAAGTCCTCTGTCGTGCTATAGAATAGATTAATAACGCTAATAGGAATCTCATATCCCAGGTATCGATTGCCCAAGATCCCATATTTTTATGAAGTCGAAGAATAATCAAAAGCAGGGCGTGAGGGCTTCCCAAGTGGTAAGCAAGTATCCTGCAGAACGCCGACCAGTTCAGATCCCAATCCAGCCCGACCTGAGATATCACAATCCGACTCCAAGTCTCAACGCCTCCAGCACACTCCACACCGATACTCCCATCCTCTAAACCACCTGCACATCTCCATCATCCTCCTCATCCTCGTCTGCACTACTCTCCTCCCATGGCAACTTTGAAGCCTTCGAACTTGGTGTATAGGGTACCAGAGGCTTTCCAGACATGTTCTGCCCCTTGGCTGCAGGAACATCCCCGTCATCACTTTCATCCTCTTCCTCCTCTTCATCTTCCTCCATTGCACCGTTTTTACTGGGTGTGGAGACTACCACAGCTCCTTTCCCTTTACTCCAAGGCATATCCTCCTTCTCAACCTTCACGCAAGTAAGATGTGCAATCTGGAAGCTCTTCGTATCAAGCATCGATCTGTTCCTGACCAGCTCCTTCACATACCCTTTAACACCCTCCTTCATCAATCCAAGCTGCTCATCCAGACTGTTGCGTGCCTTCTTGCTCATGGGAAAGAAATGCGCGAACCCCTCGATGGCCACCGCGTCGAGATATGCGTCACCTCCAGCAGCGACGGCTGTATAGAATACATACCCTTCGTCTTCGGCGTAGCGCGTCGAGTCGGCACAGATGTGTTGTCCCACCCAATGTCTGTACAGATTCATGGCCATCCATGCAGTGATCTGGCTGGCATATACGTCCATTCTTGTGTGTCCTTGGAAAAGGATGGTTTGCCCACCAAGACCGACATTGGGCTGCGAAGGGCGAGTCAAGTGCGAGGGATAATGTCCCAAAATAAGCCGCTCGGCGTCGATCTTGTCGTCGCGCAGTTTCTTCCATTTGATCTCGCACAGAGCACGCACGCGATCGTCAATGTCATCTCTTTCCTTCACTGTGCCCCATTGCCCTACCATGTGGATCACGGCTTCTCTCATGATGACTTCGCTGTGAAGGCGCATCGCCATTGCGGCCCAAATAGTGGCGTTCGCGCTGATGCTGCGCCAGAGGACTTGGCCTTGCTTGATGAGCGCGTTCTCGAGAGGCAGAGAGACGACTTTGAGGGAATTGACAGCGTCAGCGACGTCGGATAGGCCGACGATGTCGGAGAGGAGTTTAGGGAGTGTGGAGTCGTCGAGATTGAGTGATTGGGAGTAGTAGGCGCGAAGGAGATTGTCGTAGTGTTTGTAGATGGGAGAGGGGAGGCGGCCGTTCTCGATGTCGGGATCGACTGTGTTGAAGCCTCGTGGGCGGCCACGTTCGTCTAGGACCTGTAGGAGATAAGAGTATTAGCAATAGTCGAGCGGGGGGAGAGATGATGTAGTAGTGCCTACTCTGAGATGCAAACCTCCAACACCTTCCTCATCTTCAGCTGGAAGCCTGAGCTCAATGCGGTACAGGGTCCTAACACCCTCTTTCTTGGCTTTCGGGCTGAGCTTTGCGGCGCGGTCTTCGAGAAGTAGGCGGGCAAAGTATGGTGAGTGCATGCGGAGGGTGCGGGCGTGGAGTTGGTAAGCGCGACTGGCAGAGAGGAGGATTGTCACATCGCCATCTTCGAAGTGAGGGAAGGAGTTGCCTTTGTTGGTGGATTTTGAGGTGGTGGTTGATTGATGTGAGGTGGTCATTTCGACATCGGAGCTCATTGTTGTGGTTGATTGTATTGAGGTGAGTATTCGAACGAAGTTGTTCTATGGCAGCGGAAAGGTATGGGGAAGACGCGGACGAAGTAAGTTGAGGTGGGCGAAGTACGGGATGCGGTTGAAGGAGTTGCTAAACAAAGTCCTTAATTGCTCTTCCACGTGGCGGTCTCCAAAAAAGAAGGAAGAAAGAAGGAAGCGCAAACCAGCAAGATGTGGAGTAACGGGAAGGGATCACGCGATAATAAGTGATGAAGAGGCCAACGGAAGTGAGGAAGAGAGAAGTAGGAAGAGGAAGGAAAAGGCTCAGCTTATCAAGACGTGTGTGGACCTTCGTGCAGAAAAGTGAAATGTGATGACAGTAATGCTGAACGTGACCCTACACAAGTCGCCGCCTCGATCGGGGAGGGGGAATTCTCGCAGGATGCCATAAAGCGATCGAGTCCACGGTCTGCGTCTCAAGGCAGGCATTCCCTCTTTATGATACTGCGTGCTCAGGTGTGGCAGAAGTCTCTGATTTGGCATGTTCCACGGTACAGCTATGCGTCAAGAATCACGCTAGGCAGCAGGGCAGTTACAAGACGCTCGAGATGGAATGGCCTGTTGTTTTTCTCCCAAAAAGGTTGGTGGCTGCTCTAACTCGATGTGTTGTACAGGTCGTGCATGTCTGCAAAAGACGAAACATAGCTGAAAACACGCTAATGCAGAGCACAGAGTGAACCACGGTTCATCTTCAGTTAAGCTCATTGACATCGGGAGTCCAATGAGTCCTCCATCATCCAAACACATCCATTATACACCACTACACCGCCGCCCACTCACACGCAGACATCACCACAATGTCAGCCTTCTACAACAAACCAATCTTCACTCTCTTCGCCAACCTCGGCGCAATCGGTGCTGCAACATATTACCAAAGTCAAAACATCAAGTTCAACCACGAAGAGAGTGAAGCAAGATTCGACGAGCTGGAAGGTATTGCCTAGTCCCCCCCTCCACTTAGAAGGATATCAGATCTGTGGCACAAAAAAAGCAATGCTAAGATCTGCTCCACAAGGTACATTACGAGGACATATTGGACTGATAGAAGATGCGCTGGATCGGTTAGAGGGCAAGAAGGCGAAGGAGGGTGAGACGAGTAAGAAGGATCAGTTGTACGAGAAGAGGACGAGAGATGAGAAGAAAGGTGAAGGGAAGAAGTGATATGAGATTCGATGAGGTGGCGACGGTTTAATATACTCGTCCTGGAGCCACACGAATAAGATGCTCTGACTTGCAGGAGAAGGATTTGTATCGTTGTCAGAGCTATGCTTCAGACAAGTATCTAAGACTTTGATCATATTAGGAGGCCCTGTGTTCCGGACACTCTTTCTAGATTTCGCGGACTGGCGATAACTTCGCTATAATGTGGAAATACTGTACTATTACTAAATATCATACTACAACTTAGCATCGTTAACCTTTTGTAATCTAAAACCCCATCTCGGCGCATGAATCCTAATTGCCTCACCCTTTCCAGTCTTCTTCTCGATCACCGCCTCTTTACCAGTCAACCCAACCAACCTTCCTCTATCCTTCTGCTTAAACCCCGAATCAACAGGCCACATCTCCACCTCCTCACCCACCTTCAACCCAAGTGGATCCTTCTTATCAACCTCTTTCACATCCTCATCTACAAACCCACCCTTGGCAATCCCCTCCTCAACCTCCGCCAGCACCACCTTCCCAACCTTCACCACCTTCTTCAACCTCTTTATCTCCTCGTCAAACCTGCCTACCCATGCCCAAGTTTTAGGAAACTGCTCTTTGGTAATCACACTCTCCATCCCGCCTTTCCCAAACCCAACAAGCCAATGAAATACCCACACTCCCTCCACATCACACATACTTGGTCCTTCTTCTCCAAGCACCCACTTCCTACCATCACTCAATATCGTCTCTTCTACCAATCGAAACGCTTCACGTATATGCACCAACGCTGCCGGTCTATTCTTCCTAACACTTTCCTGACTCCACGCCCTACCCGAGAACTCCTGGCGATCAGCGACGAACTTGGCATCTTTCATGACTGGCAAATCTGGCGGGATCAGCGCACTAGCTTTGGCAAAGACGCTGTCGATGAAGAAATGGCTCAAGAGGGCTTGGATGGCTTTAGTCTCCGGTGTTGAGGCAGAGAGAGGCGGGCCGATTGTTATGGTTTTGCCTGAGGAGTTGGTGAAAGAGGTGGAGGGGTAGAGTGTTTCTAGTTTTTGTAGGATCAGGCGAGAGTCGACGTAGATGTCGCGCCCAATGGACAGGAGAGGGATGCGGCGGTAGTTGATGTTCAGGGCGGCTGTGTCAGGGCGCGGTAGAGTCATTGGCTGAAGACATTGCGTGTATGGGATATTTCTGATGGCGAGGTACCAGACGATGCGTCGAGCATAGGGCGAAGAGGGATAGTGAAAGAGGACTATGTCGTTGGATGGAGCCATGGTGAGAGGGTGTGGTATATTGCAAGTACGATACTATAAAATGAAAGCGAAGAGATAACTGAGGTTATTATAAGAGATTTGAACGCGAATACAAGCATGATGTGTTGATCGCCTCGGCCCAAGGCATTGGAAAAGGTGGGGTTTGTATAGTGATTACCAGTGCTGAGTCGTTATACTTACATGTTCATTGCCTAGCCTAGATTTCCTCATTCCCAAATACCCAATTCCATGAAGAAGACGTCCTTTTCTTCCTCCTTCTCACCGCTCAAATTCTACGATCTTCTCGGTCGACTTTCTTCCCTCTTCACCTGTCATACTTCTCTTTACATCTTCAATGTCTGCCTTAGCTTCCAGAGGATTTGTCTCCATCAAGTCACCTTCCTCTCCATGTGGTGCGGCTTCCGCATCTGCTCCCTCCAACAGATCGCGGTCGTCCTCGCGTACACTACGCCTTTCTGCACTGGCTGGATCATTGCCCAGATCAATATCACCTTCATCGTCTTCTTCGTCGTCATGTCTGGTGTGCGTGCGTGAATCATATGGTGCCTCGTCCATGCGTTTCCGGACCTCCGCAGCAACACGCATGCCATCTGTAACGATGTTGTCAAGCATACCACGAAGACCTGTATGACCTGGAGGCATGACTCCTCCTGCTGATCCGAGTTGAGGTACTTGATTCTGTTGCGGCCGAACATTGTTAAACGTAGTGAGATTACCTGACATTGATGCTCTTGGTTGAATTTGCATAGCTCCAGACAGGTGGAATGAATCCGGGAACAGGGTATCGAAAAATTGCTCGAGCGTTTCGTCGGCAAGGATGAGCATACGGAAAGTCGGGAGTGTGATGTGGAGTGGTTTGTTAGGATCGAGAGCTGCATTGGCGGAGATTGATCCTGTCCTCGAACCTCCTCCTATACCCGGCGATGTGGCAGTTGATCCCGATGTAGGCACAAGTGAGGGCTTTCTTGCCGGATTGGTGGCGCTATCTTCAAACGAAAGCAAGTCTTCCTCATCCTTGTTGATGTCCAACTTCTCCATGTTCTCGGCGGCAGCAGTATCTGCACGTCCAGGATCAGCATACTCGAAGCATCTTCGAATGAAGCCAGAAATTCCATTCAAGAACTTGAAGTCACCGGCCTCTTCAGAGTTCTCGTCGATTGACTCTGCGATTGACGATTGGGTACCACGTCTTTTCCTGCCCGGTGTTGTTGGCGGACCGAATCCTCTGCGCGACAGAAATAATAGACCTTCAGACATCTTGAGTATACCCTCGCGATCGACCTTGCCAGTCTTCTCATCATCATAGAGCGAGAAGAAATACTCGATGGTAGCCATGATATTCTTGTCGCCTTTGACATTGGAGAAACCTGAGACCACGTTCTGCAGACTAAGCTCTCCTCTTTGATCCACATCCCAGGCGCCGAATAACCTTTGCATAAAGTCGTGGTCGGCTGGTTCTGGCTTGTTAGTTCCCCATTCGCCTGGTCTTCGCCCTTCGGCAGTGTTATGTGACATAGGATTGTGCGGTGAGCCGGCCGCATCGGCTTGTGCCCATCGGGCAATGCCTGCCAGAAACTCCCTGAACGCGTCGTAGTTCATTTGTGTTGGACTCGGGCCAAGGCCAACTCTTCCCATCTCAACTGTGCCATTGCTCATGCCGCCGGTAACAATTTCGAATGCTCGCATAGATCCAGACTTCGCTCGTCGATCGTGTTCGCGTTGTGCTACTTCCACACGTTGCTGTCGCTCGTATAATATTCGGTAGAAACCGTCATACAGGAAGCCAAGGTCTTCCGGTGATAATTTCTTACTATCAGGACCAAGATTACGCAATGATGTACGCTTTGTGAAATTCTCGATATTCAGCAGTACCCCATCCTTGTACTTAGCTCGTTGCTCAGAGATAGTCTGCTGCGTGATGCCAGAAAATTCTTGCAACGCGACAACCAGAAGCTCCTGGAATCTTGTGATCGCACGCATCTTCTCATTTTCCGAATTAGGATGCGCCGACTCATCGAGTCGTGAAAAGTATGTCTTTAGTATAGAGATGAAGCTGCCATCATCCGTAGCGTCGAGAAGCTCCTCCCCGTTGATGCGCAAAATAGCGAGACCAATTTGAAAGAGCATGCGAGGACCTTCAACAAAGAAGAGATCGAGTACTCGAAAAGCGAAGACAAGAGGCATTGAGTTGATGTAAAGCGATAGGAACCAGGGTAACGATACGACAGATAGCTGTATGTCGTATTTCGTGAGATGCTCCCATAATACAGGCATTGTCCTTTCGACTAGCGATTCGAAGACTTTCTGATCCAATAGAGTGCCGTACATGGTAGTTGAGTAATATCCAGGTAAAAGTCGATCACATAGTACAGAGAGTAGATAGAATGCCTGTTCTTCGGATGTATAGCTGCCAGAGATTAGCAGATCGATCAGACTCAACGACAAGACACACCTACATCAAAATGGCAGCAATTACGATATTCATAGCTTGACAATAACCGACCGACTCATTCGTCCAACTATACGCTGTGAGCACTCTCCGCAGCCTCCCGATACCTTCCTCACTTTGGAAACCAGGATACTCAGGCAGACTTCGGTTCAGATCCTTCTCAATTTCATCAATAGCCATAGATCCTTGTCCCTCATACTTTTTCAGCGTATTCTTATAAAGATTCGGGTCATTCAGCCGTAGATATATCGACCCGGAAGAGAGTTCCCACATCTCTCCTCTCAATCGATTTGGCAGGCCAACTCGAATGAGCTTGTGAAAGTTAGGCTGCCGTACAAGTGTCATGTTTCTTCCATTCTCCATCAGATATTCGCGCCACAATCGCATCTTGCTCTTGTCTCGTAGCTTACGCGCATCGCCAGGATATCGGAAGATCATGCCTAAGCCAGCATCTGGTGGCTGGCGTTGCGGCTCGCCGTTCTCTGTACCATCCTTTGCTTTGCCCTCTTCACTTGATAAGAAGTATTCAGAATAGCACGCAGCAGAGACTACACGCAGATTAGGTAGATCCTTCGTCCCCTGCCTCAGCCCTCTCTTTAAACCATCACAGAATCTTTCACAAGCCGGCCTACTGCCCACCAGCTCAATCGTGAACTTCCTAGGCGGCATCTTGGCTTCTGCACTGCTGGCTGGCGCAGCAGCACCACTCCACGTCGTCAACGATAGCGCAAATTCGTGACTCTGGCTTTGTAATCTTTCTACTCTCCGTATAGCACAAAGCGGTAGTGTGAATCCATTCCCAGCAGGTCCAGTACCATGTGTTTGTCCAGTAAATGCACTTGCCGCACCTATACTGGCGCCAGCTGAGAAGCTCGAGGTCTGCGTCGAAAAGCATAGATAGTGCTCGCTTAGATGTAGACGACCTTCATAGACATTGCCTGGCACCCATCGCGCTGCTGTTCTTTCGCTTGCCGTCGATCCAGCGCGTGCTCTTGCGCCTGCTATACGGAAGAGGACGAGTTGAGCTTGGATTTCGTCGGTGGGTGTTTGGGAATCTGGTAAGCGGAATTGATGGCGGAAGAGGACAGCTTTAGAGCTGCGACGATCTGCTTCGGTCAGAGGGCTATTGGCCTGCTCAATGAGAGCTTGTGCCTTTTGAACTAGTGATTGAAACATGGTCGTAACAGGATGGAGACTGGGGCGTGGTCGTGTTGTAAAGATAAGTGGTTATAGCATCTAGCTGGGTATTATACTGAGATTATGGAAGCAGGGATGGCATGTCGAGTTAGAGCTTTGGATTGTGTAGTGGTTGCTTTAGGTTTGGAGCGTCTTCGTCACGCAAACGCTTTGGCGGGGGGACGGGTGCCAAGCACAGGCAGCATTGAAAGACTTGAAGTGCAATAGAATGAACATTGATCAAAATGCACAGGTGGTGGTTTCGAGCTCTGTTGATTGAGACAGCTCCGACCATGGCCTACGTCAACGTTACCTTTGTAACTGTGTAACTGTTGTGCCTTATTACGCACTAACCTGCGATGTGATTTCGTCTTTTCCTGCTATTTCCTCCATCAATTATCCACTACTCACCAAGGATGAAGTAACGCCCTTCCAGTGTGCAAGCTTCTCTCCCGCTTGTACAGACAGAACCTTAACACTCCTCCAATGAAAGTCATCAGCCACAAGACCATATTGGCCAGATCAATCCAAACTGCGCGCTGCATACGCCGAGTATCCGTGTCCTGATATCTATCCTTTTCTGCCATACTTCGACCAATGTATATCTTACCAAAGATGCCAAAGACGGTAACCCAAAGCATACTATAGAAAAGATTTGGTTAGCAAGCTCTCAGATGTTCACGACCAAGAAATCGATTCATACTTACAATAGAACAGCATCCCACAAGAAGAAGAGGAATGACCTGACTGAAGGTATCATGTAGATGAGCGACGTAAAGGCAGAGAGGCCGGCAACCACCTCGGCGAATAGCCATAGAGGTGATGGATGCTGATGAGACACTCTTTCTACGTTGATCCTTATGCCGTATAGACCAGCAACAACAATGGCGAGGACGAATTGGAATACGCGGCAAACGTAGCGGAGGACGGCCATGATGAGAACGCCATCGACGTTGCGATTGACCCAGCCCATGGTGAGATAAATATACTGTTGAGATAGATGTGTGAATTATTTGGCGCTGAACTCGATACTGGTCGTGGGGTGGCTATCGTCGTGTCTCGTTCGCCAATTGAGATGAAGATGATGTTGGTAGAGTACTGGAGGTGGGTGAATGATGACGCGAGTAAAATTCTTCTTTGCTGCTTCAATAATGCTTGTACGATGTCTTTGTTCTGTCTTTGAGGTGGTAAGATGTCACAAAGGAATGTTTGGAAAACGTTTTCTTTGTTTGTGAAGCAGGAGCGATGGACAAAGGCAAACAAACACGGACAATGAAAACGCAAACAGTAGACAATGCACGCTCTTCCGAACAAGCCTGTGTGTGCTCTGGGCACACGAACTTGATGTACGTTCTCGACATAAAAGCAAGACGAAGAGAAAGTAGCCACATAACAACGAGGCAAAGCGTGTCGTAAATTTGTATTACAGTACTACCCAGCAGTCCTGTGATTATCATCGAACGCAGATGCAATAATTTGGCCGAACGCTCGTCACGGTGACGAGTACTTGTAGCTATATCGGATTAGCCTTTTGCACCTATTTGACATGATTACAGTACTTACTTGTACTGCTCCTTCGCCTTGTCTCTGAGGTCTTGCAACTCCTTCTCCTTGTCTGCAAAACCTTCCTCCTCCTTGATCCTGACTTCGTATGCCGGGTTGATGATCTTGGACTCTGAAGGAATGGCGACACCCTTCTTGACGGCAGGCCTGTCATTGATGCGTTGACACCATCTATCGAAGAACTATTAGCATTACAGGTAGGACGGTTCGGCGTATCTGCGACTTACTGATAGACTTTGGGGAAGCTCTTGATGTCGATTCCGGCTGTTGCTCGATATTAGACATGACCAGGGCGATTTCCAAGTGACGTACCAAAGTATGCACAGTTCACCCAACTGAAACAGGCAATGTCTGCAATAGAATATTTAGATCCTACCTGCAGTCATTCTTCAGCGCCTTTGCATCTAAGGAAAAGAACTTGCCAACCAACTTACCAGCCACTCCTTGTCCTTCAACTGGTTCTCAAGGATGCCAATCAAGCGCTCCGTCTCCCCAATGTACCTGAAATTGTCAGTCTGATGAATTTCATTTGTAATCCAAGAATTAGTGATGAACAGGAAAAGAAAAAGAAAGGAAAGGAAAGGGAAGGAATTCACCTCTGCGTAGGATAAGGGATTCTCTCCTTCGCAAGACGGTAAAAGTGATTTGCCTGTCCCTGCATGGGTCCCAAGCCGCCATGCTGCCATGCCATCCATTGCTCACACAACGAATAGTCATCCGAATCATACTCAAACGAGAACAGCTTCTTTTCATCATATTTCCTTGTCAAATATGCTAGGATCGCAAGACCCTCCTGCACGGCAAAGTCTTTGTTGTCGTGGTCAACGATGACGGGGATACGGCCATTGGGGCCTAGCTTGGTGAACCAGGGCTCTTTCTGGATGTTTTCCATGATGGGAATCTGGAAAGGGTGTCAGGAAGTGACATGTATCTAAAATTCCACGGTACGCACGCTCTGGAAGGTGTACTCTTTCCCATACGCCTCCTTCAGCTCTTCCAGAATAATGCTAGCTTTGTGGCCGTTGGGAGTGCCAAAAGTGAGCAACTCAATGCCTTTGTTTGCCTTAAGGCCATTGGGACGATCGCTGGACGACATGGTTCTGGTGGTAGTGTTCTGTTTAGCAACCGCTTCGGGGACGACTTTGAGGAAGTGGCGTGAAGTGTGGAAGAGTCTGTTGACAGTGGAAGGTCTAAACATGGAAGTTGCAAGAGGACGAGGAGGAGGATGAGGTGATTATCAAGTAAAACTTGCATTATTAAGAATGCCGAAAAGGCGAGGGTGAAATGACGCTATGCATTGATCAGCATTTAAGGTTTATGATGCATAATTGAGGGAGGAGGGGCACGGCAGCAAACTCCGGAGCGTAAGAAATGCAGCGAAAGCCTCAGGAATCGCTTTAACACGCATACAGTTCTCGAGAAAGACTAATGGGATGTTGGCACCACCGCCAAAAGAGCATAAGTATAATGCTACTGCTTTGCCTCACTAATGTATCCTTCGTCCTTCACCTTCACCGATACTTCTTGCTTCCGCTTGTCACCACGCGTCACCCTTCCAATGCCTTGCTTGGCAGCCTCTTCTGCAGCCTGACTGATTTCCTCTATCATATCTTGTCCTTTCATTGCCCGAGGCGGCGTGCCCATCGTCTCTCTTTCGGCAATCGAGCTTGACCTTCTCTTACGAGTCTGCTCTTCAGTCACTACACCAGCTCTAGAACGTGGTCTGACTTTTTCGGAAGTGCCAGCTGTCGTCGCGGATTCAACTGTAGCCTCGAAGGTTGCCAGAGAGAATCTGACAGACTTCTTCCGTGACCTCACACCGTGACCGGATTTATGATGAGCAGTAGCAACCTGTTGTTTAGCCTCAGAACCGGCCTGCTTTTCGTTGGTTTCGACAGGAGGAGCATCTGGAATAGCAGGTCCATGCCGAGCACTAGTCTCGTCAGACAATGTAGCGGCATGAGCCTCGGCTTTCGAATCCCGTCTGGCAGGCATGACTCTTGCGGAACTGCTCTTTCGAGCCGTTGAGCTTGAATTGGCTGTTTCGATTTGTGCCGGGCTGGAAATAGACTGAGCAGGAAGACTACTCTGAGGTATAGTGTCCTGAATGAGGTGCATCTGAACAGAACGGTTGGGAGTAGGATGTAGCTGCGTGGAATTTTGATGAATCTGTTGAAGAGGGGCGGTCTCAGCATCTTCACCTTGATTCGAAAGCCCGCCTGACCTTGCCCGGGCTTGAGATCTCTTCTCCTCAGCGGTATGTCCCGATACAAACCCTGGCATCTCGGTAACTGAGCGGAATTCGCAGGGGTTCTCTAGATCCGACAGTAATCTTACATTCGCTTCCGCCTCGGTCAGCATCTGCGTAAAGCTTTCGCCCTTGTAGCTCCCATCAGCTGAATCGTTCACAGCAGTCTGCTCCGACACAGACTGCTTCTCAGATGTCTCAAATGTGGACACGCCACCATGGAATTTTGTATGCACTGGATGACCCATGACAATCTTCCACCAGGCGTCGGTCCTCATCAGGATTTTGCGATTCTCGCGCCTGAAGGAATCCATTCACGATAGAGTGTCCCAGGGTTGTTCTACTTTCAGCTTTTGTTGGCGTTCGTAGATGCGATATCGTTGATACCAGATGTAAGTTGCGCAATCTGCTGCAATCAGCATATAGTTTCCTCTAATATAGACTGATAGCACGAACTCAGATCGTCTAGAGAGCCACGATTCCTTTCCTCCTCTGTTATTTTGCATACTTCATCGAAGTCCTCTTTGCGTATGTTCGCCTTCAGCTTTTCTAAAGCCTCCATTTCGAAGCCCTCTTTGGTTATATTCCGCGTCAGCTCTCCTTCACCCTCCACTTCTGCCATGTGTAGCACCTCCACCAACTTCCTGCTCTTCCGCAAACTCTGGATCTCGTCCTTCAATCAAGTCTTTGAGGACAACTTCCAGGGCTTCTGGGTCTAAGCCTTGCGCTTCAAGAATAGCTTTGAGTGTATCGATGTGCTCTGATGATAATAAACCTGCTACTGAAGATATGTTGTTCAAGTCGAAACCCTCTGCGACAATGGCACTGTCGTGTCTTTCGTCCATCTTTGAGGTTTGAAGGTTGCTTGGCGTTTGCTGCATGGCGTGACTGCTTGTTATGATGACCGGGACGCTGCTTCCTTCTTTGAAGATTGGGGCTGCGAGTAAAGCAGTTTGATCACTCGCGGTGAGCCAAACAACAACTTCTTCGCCATTCTTCGTGATGTTTTCCTGTGTTGATTGGTCATGACGTGTTCGCTGACGCTTTCGCTGCTTCGAGCTATCTTGTGCGGTCGCCTTGCGTTTCTTGTTTACTGATGTCGTTGCGGCTTTTGCTACCGGTCGCCTCTTTGTCTTCTTGAGTTGGCCCTCCTCTTGAAAGCCACCATCTGAAAGGTATTTCAAGTCTTCCCAGTATTCGTAAGGGTCGTAATCTCGGAACTCAACATCAACACCGTCGTACGGCTGAGGATCAGAACATTGTGTTTCAGCTAATTCATCCTGTTTATTTCAGTACTGAACATATGTTGCATGCAGGAACCACCTACTGCTTCATCAAAGACATCTTCCATGTATAGCCATTCCTCTTCACTGTCATATGCATCATCAGAGTCGTCGTAGTCGGACATTGCGGGCAAGTGCCCGTGCTGTTGCACGTCAAGAAGACAGTTGTCTACCTGGCGTAAGTTTACGTGACAATGATCGTCAGGTCGCCAAGAAAGTGGGGCAGGAAATTGGTGCTGATACCCATCTGAAACATGCTTTGATTGGCTGAAACAAACAAGCGAAGCTGCAAGGGTGTCCCACAGTCACGGCCTGACGTGCAACACAAAATGTATCACTTCGAGGGAGCAGATCAAGAGCAAGAGAAACCAAATGTATATCAAAAAATCCCTAACCTATATGCTAACCAGAATAGAGAGACATCCACACTAAAAGTGTTCCAAATTCCTCGTAATTTTTCCCTGATCCTGCCCAAAGCCCCAAACAACAAGACCCTCCCTATAAGCAGTAAAAATTCCACCAAACAAGATTACTTTCCTCCACACCAGCATGAGGTCGTCTGTAGAACAAGCAAAAAAGTAACAATAAACAGCGCCTATGGTATCTGCCAGGTGTTCGTAAGTCGTCGCTCGCCGAGTTCAAGAAAAAATCCAAAGTCCAAAATGCCAAACAAGATGCCAAGGTATACGTGCAATGTAAATAGTGACAGATCACAAAGTTGTGCAAGAAACCGGGTACACAGAAGCTGTAGAGAGCTAAATAACAGATGGGTGGTGTGACGTGGGAATCATCGGCCCAGAAGATAGTCAGGCATACCAGATCCAGCATTACTTTGGTTCCTGTATCCATTGTTCATCTGGACGTTGCTAAAGCTCTGATGGCGTCCATAAGTGTGAGGGGCGAAGCCGGTAGGACTGCTCGGACTGAAGAAACCAGCACCAGCACCAGCACCAGCGTATCCATTGCCGCCACCAACAGCAGACGGACTGAGTCCAGGTGGTGCACCAAGGCCAGGCGGCGGTCCAGACATAGAGCCAAATCCAGGAGGAGCACCAAAATTGCCAAAGGAAGTTCCAGTCGGTGAAGTCAGCGGGGATTGCATGCCATAGCCATTGCCTTGTCCAGTGCGCACACCTAGCGGATTCTTCGAAAAGCTCAAACGAATGCCACCCTTGATACTGTTGTGAAGAGGATGCCCGTATAGCTCGTTCAGTGCCTTTGTAGCGAATGTCACGTCCTCAAACTCCACAAAGCACATCGGTCCGTTGTGCTTCGTTCTGAAACAGAGTCGTTTGTATCCACGTTGCTTGGAGAAGATCGCCTTGAGCTCATCCTCAGAAGTGTCGATTGGTAGATTCCCAACATATAGGGTATTACAAGGAGGGTTCTGGTCCGCAGGATTTGCAGCAGGATAGTGCGGACGCTGAAAGTGAGGACTGAGTTGTGAGTAGGACGTTGGGCTCATGGGCATGCCAGAGAAATCGGCCGAAGTAGGGCTTGTCACTTGCTGCGCCGATCTGCTACCATAACCAAACTGGTTGGATGACATGTGTTGCGCATCGTCCGTTCCATCGTCACCAATGGTGTCCAGTTTCAAGTTAGCGAATCTCGAAAGAGGCACGTGCGAGTTGACCGAGTGTCTTGGGTAGGCGTTGGATGAGCCATTCTTAGCATAGGCCAGAGGATCCTTGAGCAGTTCACCAGTCTCATCATCTACCAGGTTGTCGTTGATCATGGATTTCCCATTAGTCCAGCCTCGATCACCAAAAGCAGTATTGGATGATTGAGACGAGTAATAGGCCTGAAGATTTTGATCGATTTCCTCATTAGGCAGCTCAGCAGAGCTTGAGAGTCTGGTTGGAGAGATTTTGTCCATTGACTGGAAAGTACTGTTGTAGCGCGAGAGTCTGTTGGCGCTTGAAGAGCCTGAAGATGATGCTGACATCTGCCTGAGTGGTTGAACATCTGATGACTTTCGGCCAGCAGGAGCTGCGCTACCACTGCCATTGGTCCCATCGCTGATGGAGAGAAGTTCCACAGCCATGATAGCGTCGTTAGTAGAGTTAGGCTTGCCATGCAGCTTGTTTTTAGCGTCATTAGCGCCTTCGATAGTCTTAAAACGAGCCAATGCACTCTGAAAGCCAGAGTCCTCCTGGGAGTCCATGGTGAATCTAGTATCAAGCAAATCCTCAGCAAATATGAGCATGCTGTTCAACGCTTCGGTGCTCATGGTGAGCGGTAGATGTTTGAGAAGCAGAGTGGCAGGTTGACTCAAGGCTGACCGATCTGAAGTTAGGATACTCGAGCGCGCATCGTTCATGCTGTATTTCGGCGGACTTGTTTCGATAGAATTGCGCTGAGCAGTAGGCGACCTGTTGTAGGAAGAAGCGTTGTTTATGTTCGACGAACCATAGCCGAACGTGTTCAGCGAGTTCAATTGCAAGAAAGAGTTTGAGTTCTGATGTGATGTTGGTGAGATTGGTGACCCCATGCCGATTGTGCCTGGTGTTCTTGCGGTGGTTGCCATGCGTACAGTCGTTATCGTCGGATAGAGCTTGCTTGTGAGTTCGTGCGACGTTTGCGAGTGCTCCTGTAATGCTTGTTCAGATGATCTAGAGCTTTACTAAGCTATCTTCGATGAGCTAGTGCTGGAGCTACTGTCAAGATTGATCAGCACGCAATATGCGAGCTAGCTACAACGACAGGTGTCTGCGCAACGAGGTATTCCGGCGCCAACTATTCTCTACCGTGGAGCCGTGGTGTGTGTATTGTATGCGATTGGTGGCAGATGTTCTTCGGAGTCGTGTCCCGCTGAGCTGTTTAGAGATGGCTAGAGATGCGCATTACGATGCAATGTGTGAGCGGAAGGTCTGTATCGTGACTGTGCGGACTTGCGCAATGCTGCGACTCGGTCGAGGACGATGTTGGGCAAAGCGGGAAGCTGTCAAAGCTATGTTCGTGTTGCGGGTCAGATGTGGAGAGACGCGCCGGCCGGAGGATTAAGCTAAACCGCGATGGGGACGACTAACTAACAGTCGCACGGAGGTGGCGAGGAGAAGAAAGCAAAGAGCTCAGCGACGAGCGTGACGAGAGCTCGAGGAGATGTTGTTTTGGCAGGTGAGGGAGGAGGGAGGGTTGGTTGCAGAGCAGTGGAGACTCGAGGACCCCCAGCCTAGTTTTAGTGTACCACAAAGTTGATCGACCAGCAATCTCCGATCGTTCCACGTGCTAGGTGTTTCAGAAAGGATACGGCAAGCAATCGCGGGGAGAGTAAGTACAAGACCAGTGCGGTGGAGGTGAATAACAGCGCAGTTGGTATAACTTGAGAATAAGCAGAGTCTAGCTCAAACAGAGTGCACCTCGGTAGTCTACTCACTCCTCAAGTTGCGCGTAGCAGGTATTATTGTGTAAAGTATTAATGTGTTCATTTGGACTACTCATTATCCAGGCCTGTTCCTTCCTAGCACTATTCTTAACTAGTGCGAACTCGCACTGTTAGCATGATGATCAAATGGACCACTCTTATAAAGGCTGTGCCCTGTTCATCTTCGCCAACATTGCTGCTCGTTTTGCTTCTTTCTGCTCTCTTTTCAACTTCGTGGCTGGATCCTCGGTTGCTTGCTTGCGTACTAGTTCCGCGTCTGCTGCTGCCGCCATATCTTTCCACTTCCGCCATCCATCAAAGTCAATCAGCGCTTGCATACATCCCCACTCCATGATCTTGCGCTCCAACCAGACAAATGATACAGGCTAGTAAAACATTAGTTGGGACACTCCTACATGATTTGCACGTTTCTTACCTTGGTTAAGAAGTCGTTGCAGCCAGCAGCTAGCGCTTCGTGCCTATCACTTTGCAAGCTACTGGCTGTCAAGGCAACAATGATGATAGGACTCTTGAACACACCATCCAACTTGTCGTTTCCGTCAAGAGAGTTGCCAACGCCGTCGCCATTCGCTGCGTCTGTGACTGATGTGTTCTCTGCACCGTATTCCATACCATCATTTCCAAAGGAACGCTCTTCTGTTTCACTCTTGGCAAAAACACCAATCCCGTTCACCCTCTCGAGTCGGCGTATTTCTTTTGTTGCTTCCAGGCCGCTCATGATAGGTAGTTGAATATCCATAAGAACCAAGTGGAAGCCTCCAGTCTTCCACTTCAGCACAGCGTCTCTACCGTTCATGGCCGTGGACCAGCGAACTTTCAATCTCTTAGCAAACATTTCTAGCAGACGCAAATTAATTGGATTGTCCTCGACAATGAGCACGTTGATCGGTGGTACGATGCCTTCCAAGAAGCTGTATGTCGGCGTTTTCTCGACAGTCTTTGTCACTCCATTCTGCCTATCTATTGCATTTGATGATTTGCGATCGCGAGTGTTATTCAGTTTGTTCGGTCTTGGCGAGGCACCACGGTCTAGTGGAGGAGTCGAGGCTTTGGTGGATACGGCTTTTGAGACGACTTCGGGTATTGGTGGTGTCGGCATGGGAGGAGGGGTAGGAGCATGACTAGTGTCAACAATATTTCGTGGTTGTCGTTGGGCTCGTTCACCTGGGTGGTGTAGTGTGCTATTGATAGATACCTTAGGAGCTGTCGTGATAATGGTAGGCGAGGAGGTATGTTGTCTTCCATACCTTGGTCTTTCTCTGCGGTTTCTGATTCCTGGTGAGGGGAATGGAGCGCCGCCAGGGAGTGGAGGCAAATGACCAGTCTCCAGGATGGCCATTGAATGTGGATGAAAGGAAATCGATGATCGTCGTTCGCCTGCTGGTATCGCTGTCGCAGGGCCATTCGATGACACTACTGGCATCGTGGGAAAGTAGTCACCCTCGCTCTCAATCGGTCTAGTGTCTTCAAAATAGCTCGTCATATGGTTTGTGACGCGTGGGGATGGCTTAGGAGTTCGTCTTGTACCGACATCAACAAGAAGTGCCTCGTCGACATCTTGACCACCTGGATAATACGCATCCAGTATCTTGCATATTGGCTCTTCCGGATTGAGCAGTCTTTCGGATTCCTTTTGAGACCTTTCCCGTGGAATGATGCGGATAGTGACATCTGGTGAATCGAATGTTCTTCCGAGGGAATTAGCATACTTGCGCAGAACCATGTCTCTAACTTCATCCACAACATCGTCGTGCTGAATTGTGACTAATGTTGGTGATGCGCCAGGCCTCCTGATCCAGACCTTTCGTCTCGACATTGTAGTATTACTCCGTTGAGCTGCAGTTGCTCCTACCTCTGGCCGCGATCCAGCTACTGCTACGAGGGATTGATTCTTCTTGCTCGTCTCTGTTATCGCTGTGTCGTCTACTTGCTGCACAGCAGACAAGCCGGCCTTTTCTCTTGATGGCAGTGATCGTAGATCGGATGGTGCCTCGATGGTCGGACCAGCAGGACGTGGAGGAGGTTGAAATGGTTGCTGCTTAGTTGATGGAGGTGTAGGTTCCTGCACGACCAGACTTGGCGCTAGTGCTTTATTGAGAACACTACCAAACGTGGGTGGTGGCCGTTCTGAGATGCCTGGACTGGTGCTACCTACGGTATGGGGACGTGACGGCGAAGAATTGGTCGAGTTAGAAGGGGTGTTTCTCTTGCCCGGGGTAGAGGGCAGCGAAGGATTCTGATCTGCTGTGCCGTTGGACGATCCTGAGTGTGTTGTCAGCCGGCGAAGTAGCTTGCTCATTATTCTGCGGTCTGTGTGACCTCTTCTTCCTCGTGACTGTCAGGCAAGATAGTGCTGCATCACATTGTTCATACTCATCATTGGGAAAGGGAAGGCTCGGGTATAGAGGGAGTTAGTTCCAAACCCCCCGTTTCACCACGAATCGTCTGGTCAGGTGTGGCGCTCTTCAATCTTCGTGCCCACATTACATCTGCAGTCCGCTTGACCAATCCTCATATCCTGACCGCCTTCATGGCAGGATCAATATCCTGTCCAGTGCATCTTTGGTAGTGGCAATCTTTGCAGCTGTGATTTGACTACGCGGCTGAACACTTCCTCCATCACGAACAATTGTCTATCTATTTGCCAAGAACATATTTTCTTCGATGGCTAAAGAATCAAGTAAACACGAACCGGAGACGCTGAGCAATGAGTTGATCCTATCTGCCGAGAAAAGATTTCAGTCTGCAGCCTTCATCCGGACCAAGAACAGGAGGATGAAATGGCTTGAGACGAACCCAGATTACTTCTCTGGCGACCTTGAGCTTGCAGATCCCCTTTTATATGATCGTCTAGTGCGTAGATTTCAGTCTGCTGCAGAGCGTGAGGCCGAAGGACGACGAAAAGGTTACAGTGGCATCCTCGAGGCTGACATACTACGAGGTGAGGCCAAACTAGACGCTCTTCAGCACGTCGACCCAAATGTGGCCATAACGTACAAACGCGGACCTGACGGTCAGATCGTGGCGGAAGACAAAGATGAGGTACCCCAAAGTAAGGAGGAGGGATTGGAGATGTGGCGCAAGCAGATGGAATGGCGATTTCTCAAGGGAGGCGATACAGATTTTGATTATTCTAGCGTAGACAACAACGAGGCTTATGACGATCATACGGCTGAAGAAAGAGATGAGGAAGAAAAGGTGAGTCCAAGCAATACTTTACTCGAGCTGAGTGCTGATGTAAATTCCATAGTACTTTGATCTTGAATCTCCCGCTTTCATTACTGAGGACACTGCACACTTGCAAGGACAGACTGGCGTGCAAGATTACTGATAGAATGTGCATTACTATATAGGTATAGAGCAAAGCAGATACTGGTAGACTCTCAAGCATGAGTCTAGGAAAGCTCTTGAGTATGCACGATCTAGCACGGCATAAGAAGCTTGTAGATAATTCTTGTTGGGGTATCGAAAAGGCTATACTCAGTGCCACCAATGGTTTTAGCGTAAGATGTGAACATGACATTGTCTACACGCAAGTGCATTCTGCATTGAAGAATACAGTTGCATAATGCACTTGGCGATTTGAGCAGTGCTCCTCACGATTCGTTCAAGAGATGAGAAGAGCATCCACAATGGTACAGGAGACTGCCTCTAGCGGTCAGGAAAGTGCGACTGTGTACGACGTTATCAACAACAACAACAAATCTTGTCTTGGCAATCATGGATTTCGAAGTCTCCTCGATCACGCTCAACACGACATGGGCTCATTTCTAGCAGCCTGTTGCCTCACATTGATCTGCGGGCACGTCGTTGCTCAACGAGTTCGCCACCGAAGATCCTAGACTAGCATACACCAAGACTGCCAGTCCGTCACCTCTGCTAGACAACCTTTTCGCGTCCTGTTATCGGCTTCTCGCGAACCCCTACGAGTATTCCTACCCAGACACTTCTCCAATGCTCAGCGTCTGCGCACCATCTCAGCCCTTCTTAAGGACATTCCGGAAAACCTTGAAACAGAAATGGGTGGAATTTAGAAGAATCGACACAAAACACAATACAGTACGTGCTGTAAACCTTTCTATGAGAGTTGACAAACTATCTAAAATACTGACTTGAAGTCTTAGCAGTCTCGTGTACGCTACCATCAATACTACCTACCATTGCCAAGCGTGTCGAAGACAGCTCATACGCGTTTTGTGCTTACGCATCATCAGCTCTCGTTGGCGCGGGAGTTGGATAATACGCTACTATGGCCGACCAGGATATAATGAGCTGAGGCTCTTGACTTTTGGTGGAGCCAAGCGAGGCAGACGAGATGGGAAGCACATCTTAGGGGTGGCCATCGCCAATGCACGTCGAATCAACAAGGAGACCGAACAGGCACCGAGCAGAAGAAGTGCCGCCAGCAGAGGATTTGCAAGTCTTGAAACATGTCGGGCATAGTGAAGCAGGAATTCTCATGGTCGTCTTGGAATAGCAAGGTGTTTCGGGACGAAGAGCACTTGCTTCCCTTGCGCGTCAATCCTTCTGTCGGAGCCCATGCTCAGGATCAGAATCCGCAATGGGCTTTGTTATCAAGAGAGGAAGCTCGGCCACTCGTTATCCGTCCGGGCTATTCCTCCAGCTTTGTCTCTACCTTGACATCTTCAGTTTATGCTGTCCGGAGTCGGCAAAGTCAGGGTGGACTTGGTATCCAATATTGTATAGTGTCCCTCTCATCGATACCGCTCTTTCATCTCGTTTTGTGTGGTTACCAAATCCGCTACGTTTTCAATCAGCCAATTCAAGCATGCCTCGTACCATTGTGATTCCGAGTTTGACGACGCTAAGAGCTGGTGTATCTACGTCTCGCAATATAAACATGCCTGACATATGGCTACATCTGTGGTTTTGTGCCTTAATTCTTGAAAAGTGCTATTGTCGGATTTTCCGAGCCCCACACCAGACGTGTCCCACATCAACACCGGGCATGTCTCACCTTTGTTTCAGCTTCGCCCACCGCCGTGCCTGACGATCTCTCGTGCTTCCAAAGAGACAATAGAAACTGGTCAGGCCATGGTGGCCAAGCCGGAACTAGCGTCTCCGATGAAGAGGCAGTCCAGCTTCGAGAAGACGTCTGACAAAACAGCTGCCGCGTTTGTGCGAAGAGTGCTCGTTTCACCTCATTTGAGCACTACGAACACCTCGCAACCAGCAGAATTAGAACCTTCTAATACTCGTGCGATTGACACGTCACTTCCTCCTCTCACCAGCATCAATGAAGTTGACCTTCAACTGTACGCGCTTATTGCTATCCTTGTCAAAGACTGCATCCACTCTTGGTACTCTAGATTCAGCTCAGATCAGGCCTTTGTGGACGATCTGTTACAGGTCATTGCACATTGTACTCGGGCATTGGAAGAACGCTTGCGACACATGGATCTAGAGCAGCTCTTGCTTGACGAGATACCTGCCATAATCGAGGCTCATATAACTAGTAAGTACGAGATGGGTCTTCCTTGACCTTGCTCGTAAGAAGTCTATTATAGTTCTTCTTAAGCTGACATTGAGAAGCCTTCCGGCAATCTCAAAAACTTGCAATAGCACATAACTCGACCAAAGACATCGGCGATTTCTATTCAATATTTCGTCCTCATCCAGCATTACTGCCAGTACCAAACAATAAGGCTGCTACTGCTGAACAAGCTTGTAATGACTCCTTGTACCGCCAGCTACTTGCGGACGGTATGCTTGCTCTGTTGCTTCCATATGATGATCTACGCAACCCGTGTCTGCGATCTCTCACGGCCGAAGTGCTTGGAGACATGATCTTAGGAGGCTTCGTGGGCGGCAAGCTATGCGATGGTGTTTTTGTCTATGATATGATCACACGAATAGCTCAATCATCTGCCTCACATCGCAAGCCTTGGGCCATCGATCCGTGTCAACAACCAACCATAAAGGCGAATCGCTTGGAACGTCTAGGGCTCCTAACCTCCTCGATTACGACCACAAAGGAGTCCTCGACCAAGAAGTATGATATGAGCGAAGCCATATCCATGGTGCTGCAGTACTGCTTGCTATTTCTCAATGTGGTTCAAACGTTCTTCAGCAGAGTGATGTCGACTACTACATTACCCTTAAGGGCACCGACTAGAGACTATCGTACAACGAACACGCATCCAAGAGACCACCCAGACTACTCAGGAATCGCTGACAATCCAATATCAATTTCGGTGCCTACAACACCTTCTTTCCCACGCCCAATCATTGCTTATCGGCTATGGTCTTTAGCATCAAGCTTGTTGAGCATACAAACACGAATGCCGTGGCTTTCTGGCACCCTAGCGCTACTGCAACACAAACTTCTCAATGGACCTGGCAGACTGGGCTCGACCAACAGCCACTTGGACCTGTAAGTGACAACTCCCGATTTCGTCGAGTTTTGCAGGTTGCAAATGCCCGTCTCGGGTGCTACAATAGCTTCTTGTGATAGTGATGGGACCTGTGACTTCTGTAACTTCCGTGACTTTGTGAAAGTGATGTGACTTCTTGTGATGGCTTGATTGCGAAAGCGATGTGACGACCAGGTGGAGAGTCATCACGGCCCCTGCATACTGCATATTGTCCTGAGGCGCGCTGATCATTTCCCGCTCTCGTCCAAGACGCTAACGAACGAAAACAGGATCCTGGCTCAGTATCTGCTAGCTCCAATCTTTCCTGTGTCGAAGCACCTGCCAAGTATACTCTCCAACTTACGCACTGCGTTGTTCCCAAACAATACAGTTTTGCAAAGTGGATCTTCTGGAGACTTCACGCCAGACGTCAAGCCTACAAAGGCACAATCACGACGAGCCGCTGCTGTTGCACTACTAAACCTTGTACCGCCTGCGATTGCAAAGCTGTATTTTGCACAGTCGGTGCCTCCTACCCCTGCTCAATCATATGAGCCAGGCTCGGAGAAAGTCGACCAGATACAGATCGAGCCAATGATACAAGTCATCGAAGAAGATATTCTGGCATCATTTGGCGAGGATAGTTACCTCACCAGACACTTGATGTACTCGATCGTGGACTGTTTAGTGGCTAAAATTTTCCCTGAGCTGCAGAGTAATGGTGTTGCTGCGGCGCTGGCTGGGAAGGAAATAGTGCCACCATGATTTGGCCTTGTCTCGAGTACTTACCTTCTCTTGAGGGCTGTCTCTTGCCTGGGTGCGGGGATAGTTCAAGCCTTCTGTAGTGCGAACTCCCACACACGGCTTCGTGCATTGCTCCAGAACCAATCAATGCTTGTTCTATGGATGCCCAGCTTATGCAGATGCCATCACTACCATGACTGCTGTTGCACAAGATGATTGTAATATTGCATACATCTAGGAAAGTACATTGCCTCGAAGCAGTTAGCTGTACAGCAATCTAGACCTGTCTTGCGCCATTTTCCATACCATGGGCACTCAGCAGCCACGATCTGACAAGGCAGGACGACTGTGATTGTGATTGTGATTCATACAGGCACGTGCAATCTAGCAAGCTCAAAATCATGTAGCGACATTGGCTTTGGCGAGGCCGTCACAATACGGGGCTTTGTCTTCCGAAGTTTGGAGGAACCGAATCGTGCCTGCAGCTACTGTACCAATGCAAATCCAGCGGCAAGAAAATCAAATACACTGGATTACATGTTCTGTAAATCCCTCATGGGTAAAACGGATGTGCGGCACGCGTCTGCTGTTGATCTCAAGCTGTCTTGTCGTCGTTATTCGTGTTGTGGACAGTGATTACAAATTGAAGTGCGGTCAGTATAGAAGAGTAATGGGCAAACTGCGGCATGACATGGTGTATGATAGATAGCATGACTTGTGGCCGAAACCCATGAGTATTTGTGCAAAACTCTGAGTAATGAGGTAGGTTTCATAAAACCTGTTATCAGTTGGTCGATGCACGTTTATGTGCGAACAACACCAAACTCATTCCAAGAAGAGCGCATACAATCGAGGCAAACACGACAGAAATATAGCAAATTGCGCCCTAGCAGTCTGACCCCCACCATCCAATCAGGACAACTTCTCTCTCCAGCTTTCAATCCGTCCAATGATTATAGATAGATCCTTGCTATGAGCGAATCTGCCAGTACGAAGTTACTGCCGGATGTAGCCGCGTAAATTATGCTTCTTCTCCACTCCCGCTCTTAGCGCGAACTCTATGGGGTTTTGACTTCTAGGCTTAGCGCTCGGCGGTAAGAGCCGTGCGGCGCGAGTAGCTAGTGTCTATAGGCCAATGGTGTATTTCCCAGAACCCTTTGCCTCCCTCGTTCGTCAGAGGATGTGTTTATCACTTATTGGATGTATTTCTCACTTTGTCTGTCTTCTTGCTGTTTTAGGTCATGCCATGCATGGCGAGCTTTTTCGATAGACCAAGACTTGACATTGGCCTATGAATGTATTATGCCTTTGTTGATTGCTACTGAACCGACACTTCGCATGGGCCGAGTTAAGTCCAGTTGTTCGTCTTGCGGGTATTATTGGTGGAATGGTCCACCTCGTGCACCTTCGAATGATGTTGGGGATCGTCATTATTGGATATATTGGTATGTATACCTTTCGTGGCGAATCACAACTCAACCTATGGCTTCGGCTGCGACTCAGAGGCCTGCTCACGCAACCACACAAGTGCGGCTGATTGGGATCGATCGTGGAAACTTCTTCATTGGTAACGTTAGGTCGATAATTTCCTGACTGGCCGAATGGAGCTACGTCTTAGCTGAACATTTGAGATTCTGAACATGAACTTTGGTCGCGTCCTCGAATTGTATCCGTATTACCTCGATAGAACTGTGGTTAGCAACAGCAACACGCCTCCTCTAGGCATTTCTCATGCCAGCTCGTGCCTAGCCTCGGCATTGTTGACGTTTGGAACTCCCACAATCACTCCATTCGGGTTCGCTTGAGCTCCTGCCTGTCGCCTTCCCGTCTGCGTCGCGAGCCGCACGAAATATCGCTGTCCTCGCTTGTAGGACTCACGCGCTCAAACCGACCTCTAGCGGCAGGTTGAAGTCTTTCCAGCAATCTACCAACAGTCATATCACGAATCGGTTCCTGTCCGCCAGCAGTGCCACCAGATGGGTCGTTTTCAATAAGACTCATCAATGCTGAGAAGGCTCGGGCCTCTTCCTGGTTGAAAGTGGTACTTGTTTGCTGAGATGTCAGAGGCATTCCTTTGGGCGAATCAGAATTCGAAGTTGAAGAGAGCGCTGCGGAGGTCGAAGGTGAAGAATATGTTGATTGAGGCATCTGAGCCTGGCCTAGAGGTGGCATCGATGCTGATGGGTTTTGGGTGTCACTCCAAGCTCGAGGGAGCACTGGAAGCTGCACTGTGCTGGACGCAGATGCCAGATCCGTCATTCCATGCGACGTTGCATAAGTCGGCCTATAAGATTGGTATAAAGAGGGAACGGGAGGTGTGCCAACCGGTTGTATTGACGGTAGAGAGGAACTAGAAAAATCAAACGTGCGCGAGGTAGGCGACGGCCCAGGAGGAGCGCCTGCAGGATCTGGGTTTGTGCTTGACAGGATATAATTACGGTTAGGTCTGGTCGAATTGGCCCAAGAAGAGTCCATTGACGTATACAAGTTAGGAGGTCGTGTGTCTGGCCCTGTTGCGCCATAGCCATATCCAGTAGTGTTTAGAGTACCGTATGATGACATGACTGGATCAAATGTGTCTCTCCCACCCAATGTTGTAGATTGAGATGTTAGGCCGTATGTGCTAGGAAGACCTGATCGACCAATAGTCGCGTGAGACGGAATGGGCGAGATCAATGATGGTAGAGAGTCGAAGGTCGGCCTCAGGCCTGGTATTGGTGCTCGCTGTGTTGGTGAGGAAGTGAAGCTTGACAAATTGGTATGCCGCTTGAGGAAGTTGTCCATCCATGTTGGATTGTCCAGTTCTGTCATTGCCTGCGCATCCAGTCGTCGAGCATTCGCCAAAATCCGAGCTTGTCGCTTCAGCTGATCCCGTGTCAACCTTGCGCCAGCCCGCTCACGTTCCAGAGCCCATACGAAGAGAGGCTGGTCGACTTGGGCAGCAAGTCTTGACAATGGACCGCCTTCCTCGCCCAGATACTTTTCCTTTTGTCTGAGAATCTTCGAAATGGTGCTGCAAAGACTTGTCAGTAATGCATCGAGAGCCTTGGCAATATTACGTGGTCGTACCTTCTTTCTACGCCAAACACCTCTAGACAATGAATTGTTAGTAGCACAATGATTGTAGCTCAAACCACGACGACGTACCTCCGATCTCAGTCTGCTTCTTGTCCGGATGCTGTCTATGATATAGACATATTTCACGCCGGTCTTCATCAGTCAGAGTTTTGCGCGGACCGACTCTAGGAGTACGAGCGGTCGGTGTCAGTCTTGAGGTCGAAGTGGGTACAGAGGCCGCTCCAGCGTCGGCATGCCTAGAGTAATTATTGTGGCTATATGCTGTTGCATTGGAGAAACTGCTTGGCCAGCTCGAAGAGATTTGTGACTGAGTCGATTGATGGGGTGCGGACATCAAACCGTTTGAGTGTGCTGAATCATCGTACATGGTGTCGTGGGTTACTTGACTTGCCTGGTCAAAAGTCGAATAAGACGAATACGCCTGTGGTGCTGGCAGACGGGCCGTGGGATAGACAGCTTGATCAACCCAGCCAGGCTGCCGTACGTTTCCTTGGAGCATTTCTTCGTGGAACTGATTTTCCTGGCGACTCATATCTCATTGCAGTCATGAAAAGGTAAAGATGTGGCCGACGGGCTCGATTTAGTCTATCAATCGTATGAGAGTTGACGCGAGCCGTCTGCATGACGCCCAGCAGGGAGGCGAGTCAGAAAGGCATGGCTCAGAGAATGTTTGACAAAGTCAACAAAGACGAAGCCTTGGAACTGTTTGTAACAAAGGTCGAAAGGTAGAAAAAGCGGCGAAGGTGGGTATGTGATTGATCAGAAGGTGATGAGGTGGGCTCATTGAGCTATGGTTGGTAAAAAGCCGAGTCAGAAAACAAGGACTTTGTTCGCAAGAAAATGCGGAGAAAATGGCGTCTCTGTACGAGAAAAAAAAAGCCAAGTCCAAGCGTTGAGCCATAGGGCAGTTGTATTCATCAGAATCGAGGTAATCACGAAAGCACCAGACGTCCCACGCCCGTGAGAGTGAACAGCCAGCTGAAAAGCTGAACTAGCGCCAGCAAGATTTGCTACTTGGACAAATGTCTTACTGTAGCAAACGGTCGTAAGCGGACTGACGATGGCAGTGAGGCAAAGCTCAACAAGCCCATGATATTCAACAGTGTCTGATTGCAGCATCGAAGCATCTACGAGAACTGATGGCCCGATGGGCGAGCAAATAGTAACCGCGGCCAAATGGATGTACAGCGATACCGAGGGGTTATGGAACAGATACCCTCGTCACAAATCACCTCGTCGAAGTGCTCTACCAGGGTTGTGGACGGATCGACGACCACTGTATACTCTAATCATTTTCTTGCTGTGCCGTGCAGGGCAGCTCACCTCGTGACTTTGCGCTCATGCAACATCCAAGCGTTCATGACGAAAGCATGGATAGACGTGGGTTATCTGCCTGAAGTGAAAAGACCACTCTGGCCGACAAGCGCGGAAAAAAGGTTCCTCGCGCGGCTAAATAGGTTTTGAACGTCCGATGTACGGGCACAACGCCAACGACGAACTGTGGAGTGGCCTCTGACAATTATCATTGCCACGACTGCTCACGTACCACAACTCTGGCCTAAGGGATTGAGGAGAAGGCCATCACAGATGTGCCATACGCAGGGGCCCGCCAGATCACATTCGCAAAACACGACCTACGGATCACAATCACTCGAGGCGATGTAAACAAGTAAGAAGTGCAAAGACGGATGCCCAGACATTGCTCCACCGATAAGGTACGTATGAACGACGATAATAATGCCCGAAGACGAAGTGGAGTTTTGAGTTTGAACATTAAATATGAGAAGGGGATAGCTTGACCGTTGGGCGCTTGGATGGGGCTTGATGGCGTTTCGTTCATGCGCTTGGACGGCTTGGCGTTTTATATCTCCTATTCCTGCTGTTACAACTAGCGCTTGATGATCGTGACTACAAGCGGCTGATGTCAGTACCGATGTAACTGAGATCCGTCGAGGGATTGAACTTACTGATATCTTCGTCGGCAAGCTCATGTGACAACCCTACCCTCTGTGGTTGATGCTTGACAGACTTTCCATACACAATGGCAACCTTGAATTGTTCTGCTATCGACTTGTGTATTTGATTGCAACTGTGACGACAGTAAGCGCTTAGTGATAAGAGTGCCGTTACGTGAGGCGGGGGAGGCGAAGTGGATATGCTTGATATTGATAGAGTACTCACAAGTCTTCGACCGTCCCGGCATTGGACCGTAGAACAACCGGTGCTGAATAGTCTGGCATCTTGCCTTTTGGTTTCGTGTACACTCGTCGAAGGTTTAGCTTCTCCCACATCATCTCCAATAGCTCATCAATATTCCAGCCGTGTTCGGAGGAGATCGGACATGCGTTCGGTATGCGGTAGAGCAAATCAAGCTCTTCTATGCTGATTGCATCAATCTTGTTCAGAGCGTAGATAACAGGGATATAAGCGCGACTCTTGGCTTCGAGCACATCAATCACGTCGTCGATCGTGGCATCACAACGAATTGCAATATCTGCAGAAGCAATGCGGTATTCTTTCATCACTGCTTTGATTTCCTGGATTTCAAAGTTAGTGTACGATTGGCCATATTCGTCGCTGCACCATACCTCGTTGTCGATATGCGTCAGGGGAACTGTAGAAGTAATGTTGATGCCACCACTATCCTTCTTTCTAAATGTGATATTTGGTGGCTCTTTGTTAATGCGGATGCCGAATCCTTCCAGTTCGTTCTCAATGATTCGCTTGTCTGTAAGAGCCTTATTGACATCTAGTACGATGAAAATCAAATGACATGTCTTTGCTACAGCAATGACCTGTCGACCTCGACCTTTTCCATCTTTTGCGCCCTGAATGATACCCGGCAAGTCCAACATCTGTATCTTAGCACCGTTGTACATCACTTGTCCAGGGACGGTGGTGAGCGTCGTGAATTCATATGCCGCTGCTTCGGAGTGCTGGCCAGTCAATCTGCTCATCAGAGTACTCTTGCCCACGGACGGAAACCCAATAAAACCCACACTTGCAACACCAGTTCTTGCAACATCGAAACCAACACCAGCTCCACCACCACTACTACTCGGTGTCAACAGCTCTCTCCGTAGTTTTGCTAGTTTTGCCTTCAATTGACCCAAATGGAAAGATGTAGCCTTGTTTTTCTGCGTCTTCGCCATCTCCGCCTCGACATCTCGGATTTTGTCTACTGTCGTCGACATGCTGGGTGGTCGTCGGAGTTGCTCTGATCTATTCCACTATTGTACCGAATCTTTCAGGATCGCTATCGAATATCGATTTGAGGATGAGGGCGAGGGTTTGAAGTCGAATGAAAAGTCAATGTCGTTAGTATATCTATTGTGAAACACTCCCAAAAATGTTTCAGAAAGACGTTCGTGCTCGTCACAGGGTCTCATCACGTGCATCAAGTAATATTCATACCACGCAAAGGCAGTCATAAGATCGATCGTATCTAAATTGATCTGGAGACATAACTTTCCAGCTCTGGATATCTAACAAGCCAACAATGGCTACGCAAACTTATACACGAACTACTACAGAGGCCAATGCTTCGTCAGGGCGGAATAACTTCGATCAACTTGTACAAAATCTATCAGATGTCCTGGGTCCATCTTCAGGACTGGACTCTACAGACGTGAATCTAGAGGATATTGTTAAACTGATGCAGCAATATACATCAAACCCAGTCGAATGGGAAAAGTTCGCCCTAGCAGATTCCAGCCGCGCTTATACACGAAACCTAGTGGACAAAGGCAACGGGAAGTCCAATTTATTAGTCCTTGTCTGGTCTCCTCATCGGGGCTCGCCTATACACGACCACAGCAACGCTCATTGCGTGATGAAAGTCCTTCATGGCAAGCTGAAAGAAACGTTGTATGACTGGCCAGGTTCGGATTCTGCTCAAGGAAGTTCCTCGCCACCACGAATAAAGAAAGAAACTGTTTATAGTGAAAATGCGGTTACCTATATGTCAGATGAGATGGGCATCCACAGGATAGCGAACCCAGATCCTGGTAACTTTGCCGTGTCATTACACTGTTAGTTGAAACCAAACCAGCTACTCCTTACAACATTTCGCTGACTATACTCAGTATACACTCCACCACATGCTGCTACACATGGCTGCCATATCTTTGACGAGAAGACTGGAAGGTCTAGCATTGTCAAGCAGGTGGCTTTTTCTGAATATGGTCGTCGCCTTTGACCGGTCACCTGTGGACATGTTCGACGAGTTGAGCGACAAAGCACTGGACTGGAAGAAACATAGATATCTAGAGTAATAATGGCGAGCAATCCATTTGCTGCAAAAGCTGACGCAAAAAGTGTTCCTTGATCTGTGTGGCTCAACGAGGAAGTGACTATGCTTTATACGAGTGAGCTAGTTGTCTTGTTCTGCATGTTGTTTGAAGTCGCGCAGTAAGTGTTCGAGACTTGAGACTTGTTCCTTATCAAGTGCCAAGGCGCCAAGGCGGGTAGACATCCGCCATTGCCCCGCATCGCATATCGCATCGCTCTTGCGAGTCCCTTCCTGTGCTGTGCCTGTGAGGCCTCGCCGCCAGTCTTCCTCTTCTTGTTCTGCTGTAGTTGCCATTCGGTTGTCTTCCCCGTATACCCCCTCCCTTCCCACAATCCCGTCCTCATCTGCGCCGCTTCGAAGAAGGATCGTTTTTTGTCTGCAGGCGGACGATGATTGCCACGCAAGCCTGACTACTACCAGGCATTCGACCAAAGCTCGTCGTCTCGTCTCCATGCCCATAGCCATTCCTGGCCAGTAAGAGCTTGCCCACGAAGGAGGAATCAAGTGAACTTTCCCTGCGCTCATTATTTACTGTGAGCGGGGCATATATGATGAATGAAGTGGATGATGCACCTGTGGCAGACAGGGCAGATGTTCCTCTAGTAATGGTCGTTGAGCCAGAAGTTGAGCCTGAAACCCCTCGGGGCACGGACACCCCCAAGCTCAAAGGCCGGAAGAGGCTTCTACAAAGCCTGCAGAGGCTATCGTCATCTCCGTCTGTCACAAGGTTTCGGTCTTCTTCTTCATCCTCATATAGAGGTACCGGTAGAGGCTCGGTCTCCTGCGTATCACTCAACACCGCTTCATTGGCCTCCTATGGCACGAATCCTGCCTCTGCCAGTGCGTCACGAAGCTTCCTCAATCATTTCGCCACGGCTCCAAATTCTGCTCTAGGCACACCCGGGCTGGATACTCCATACTATATCACGAGCAGTGGCAGATGGACGCCGGTACACCATGGAGCTCCTTCGCCTACTCCTCGTACGCCATTATCTATATCTGTTCCTGCCGGACATCAGATTGAAAGTCCTATTCCGGCCGAGGATTACTTTTCGCTGCCAGTCCGCAAAGTGACCACAAAACCTAGAACCGGATTCGATTTCTGGCGCGATATGCCTTTCGAACTACGCATGCATGTTTTAGCTATGCTCGAACCCAAAGAGCTCGTCCGCTGTTCGGCAGTCTCGAAAGCATGGCATAAGATGTGCTATGATGGTCAACTGTGGTACAACCTCGATACGCAAGCATTCTATAGAGACATTCCAGCAGAAGGACTTGCCAACATCATTAAGCAAGCGGGTCCCTTCGTGAAAGACCTCAATTTGCGCAACTGTGTTCAGCTGTGGAAAAAGTGGCAGACATCTGGATTAATCGATGCTTGTCGTAATCTCGAAAATCTCTCTTTGCAAGACAGTCACATTGACCGCAGCTCTGTGCATTCATTTCTTCATCAGAACATAAACCTTCAGCACATAAATTTGTCCAACCTGAAAGATATTACGAATAGCTCAATGAGAATCATTGCGGATAATTGTCCGAGGCTGGAGATACTCAATGTCGAGTGGTGTGCGAACGTTGATACTCGAGGCCTTCGCTTCATTATCGACTCCTGTAGCCAGCTACGAGAATTACGAGCTGGCGAAACCCAAGGATGGGACGATATCAGCTTTCTTGACCTAATATTCGAGAGAAACACACTTGAACGATTAACACTGCCTGGATGCGAAAGCTTGCAGGACGAGTCTCTTGCAGCTATCTTCGAGGGCTCAAACAGCGAAACTGACTACACATCAGGTCGACGTGTTGCTCCACCACGAAACTTCAAGCATGTTAACTTGGCTCGATGCTATAACATTACTGATACTGGCCTTCAGAGCCTTGTAAACAACGTGCCTTACCTAGAAGGTTTGCAAGTTTCAAAGTGCAAGGAGCTTACGGATGCATCTTTGAGAGCTTTACTGCCTACGACACCTTTCTTGACGCATCTCGACATCGACGAACTCGATCTACTCACGAACGCAACATTGCAGGAACTTGCTCAATCTCCATGCAAGAAAACTTTACAACATCTTTGCATAAGCTATTGTGACAATCTTGGCGATTCTGGGATGTTACTGGTTGTTAAAGCTTGTCAGAATCTCACCCACCTCGATCTCGACAACACTAAGATCTCAGACCTGACCTTAGCCGAGGCTGCTGCACAAGTAAGCCAACGACCAGCAGCACCTCAAGTGTTGCGATCCATTACATGGAATGGTACGAGAAGCCCAAATAGCGGTCTTCGGAATAATAGACGAGCTTCTGTACGAGAGCGCTTGGAGCCATCGAAGCCCAGAATTGGACTCCACATGACTGTCTACGATTGTCCAAATGTCACTTGGACTGGCATTCGAGAAGTTTTATCACGAAACGCAGAAGTCAGACAACCACCGCAGCCTCTCGATTTGGTCCAAGGAAGTCCTGTCGACGGGGGATTCTGCTCACCCAGTTCTAGTCATGACTCACTCCTGGACAATGTGGAACAGACAGAGGGGCTTATGAGTTCGCGCGAAGATGGGCTACACGCATTTCCAGCTTTTAATGCGTCCACCACAAGCTCAGTCCAGTCCAAGCAGATTATTGGTCTCAAGGTCTTTCATGGCTATCAACAAACGGTTCAGGAGCACACACGAAGAGTGCTCCGTGGGGATTTTGCAGCAGCATCCCGTCTGGAACGTAAGTGGGCTGGATATATGATGGCCTCAGAAGAAGCTGGAGCTGCGCTCGGTGTGGGCACAGGAGGAGGTACTGGGAATATCAACGCACGACTTGGCGCACTTGGATTGGCTGGTAACAGAAGACGACGTCGCAGAGTGAGGGAGCTGTCGAACATGCATGCCGACGAGACTGCGGAAGGGCTTGATGGTGGAGGAGGTGCGGAGGGTGGTGGTGCCGTCATTGGACGCCGGCGAAGGGCGAGGACAGCAGGAGGTTGTATAGTTATGTAACATTGTGACTGTATTGGAGTTTCGGAAGCGTTGATGAACATATTATTCAGAGTTGACAAGTATTCACTTGGGTATGTAGCAACTTAAGTACTGTACAGTACCCTTAAAACTGAGCACCCTGAGAGAGGAGATTAGTGATATCCAAATTTTGAATCACGATTTTGTCGTCTGCCACAACGACCTGCCTTACACCTCTTACCTTTTCTATCCCCCTCAGAATGCCACGACCACAGCATCAGGTACCACTTGCCTTCCTCTCTAGACCATCAACCTCTACGTATTCTGCGTCACTGCCACAATGCGTCTCCCGCGATTTTTCCTCCGGCACTACTCTTTCGGCGCGAAATGGGCGAATGTCAATGGCCCGCCGCACGATGTTTAGGTGGCTCGAAGGTCCTGGCAAGCAGCTTAAGTATGCTCGTCCGGGCACAACGAATTACCTCGGAGCATATGACAAAAGTGGTCGGTTCGTAAGAGGCTCGGGTTCAGGGAGACAAAATGGCGAGGATGAAGATGCGGATGTTGAGGATGAAGATGCAGATCAGGACAATGAGCCTGCGTCGCTGGACAACGACACCAGCAAAAAGATTAAAAGCGGACTTGCACCAGAAACACAAGAGGATCTACGACCGTTCCCTCTGAATCGTTTCTTTCGTAGCGAGCCTGTACTCAGTGAAGAATTGAGGCATGAGATTTTTCGACGAGTTATAGAAAAGAACCAGTCTGCACGCGAAGTGAGCATTGCCCTTAACGTAGAGATGGCTCGTGTGGGTGCTGTCGTGCGATTGATGACTGTCGAGCAAGACTGGATACGGCATGTAAGTGTTCAAACTGTTCCTCTTCTCTCCTTCCTTTTGCTTTACCATGATGAGAAACAACAAAAAATTCGATTAGTCTTCAAGACACCTACATGGTTACAAACTTGCTTTCGCTTTACCTCACTGATATTATACCTCTTGTTGCAAACTCTGCCAGAACACCGTGATGTGTTTGACAACCGCTAATATAGTGCATTTATTACTACAGGGTAAAGAGCTGGCCCGCCCATATCAAGCCGCAGTACTATCGATGGTTCCAACAACACCTTTCGACCCTAAAGGCCTTCGCCAACCACGTCACGAATCTATCAACGACCTTCCCGTACATCCAGCAACACAAATACAGATCTTCCATCCCACATCCGAATCGCGCCAATTCACTCGAGTAGATGCCGGCAAAGTCTTCCACCCATCCTTGATGCCGGCTGACGAGCGGATACCGCATCCTGAAATGATTGAAGCTATTAAAGATAGAATGAATGGAATGAATGTTAGAGAAGTCAAAGAAGCACAGCAAGCGCGGATTGACGCTATGGCACAGAAGAGACGGGATGCGGAAGCTAAGAAGGCTGAGCAGTTAGCACGTAGCACGACTGTTGTGGAAGGAAAGAGGTGGGATTTCAAATTCGTTGACTGCAAGGTTGATGCTACTGGTAAGGAAGGCAGATCACCTTCTGGGGTCGGGTGGCGATATGGATTCCCTCACGAGGACAGGAAGAAGGGTCAAATCAAGATTCAGACAAAAGTCGAGTACTGAGTCTGAGATATGTATAACTAGTTCGTTGTGTATAGTAGATGTCGTAATGATACCCAAGATGCTTCTATGCGAAGCTATCATGCATGAAGATGTGGTCAAGACTTGTTTTTTACCATATTGACTCAGTCCCAATCGGCTCGGAAAAGATACAGCTATCATGTCCGCAGTGCCAGGAGCCAAACAACATAATACAACAAGGCAGAGGTTTTCTACACTCTCCAAAAGTATGAAGCACAGCATGGTACATTATTTGAGTGAATGAAGGGAAGCTTTAGATTTTGAGCCAATTTCTTTTTTTGTTTTTTACCTATCAAAGAAGAATCCTTCACCAAGACCAGCCTGGATCAGGAAACCTCAAGGATTACTTGTATCTAGCCAGCCCTGCCCAACAATGCAACCAAAACGCCTGATCCCGATCCTTTATCCCTCCTACACCGAACATTTTGTCGTTTTCAGTTTTTCACCGAACTTTCATCCATCTCACTCTCATAACAGGCAAGAATCAGAACTCGAAGTGGTCAAAGTCCTTGGCACCAGCCACAGTGGCGGCCTCGCTTGTGAAACCCATGTGTGAGCGAGCAGCACGGTGCTTTCTAGCATATTCGTCGTCACACTCCTGTACAATCTCGTCGTACATTGTGACGACCCCAGTGGGGGAGATGAGTAGATACTCCGGGGCCGATCGTTCCCTGCTAACAGAGAAAAGACGATCAAGGCTCGCAGTCCAAGGCCACAAAGGCGAAAGCTCCTGGTGCTTGCGCCAAGGAGGAGTACCGTAGCCACGAGGCTGGGTGGAGGGTGCAGACAAGATGGTGCTAACGACAGCTTCACCGGAGACACAAATGGATCGGTTGCGCACTGTAAGGACAGGAAGTGCAACCTGGTCCCAGCGAGTGACATCGGGTCTGAAGATCTTCATGGCAATCTTTTCGCGTTCGATGTTGTCGCCACACTTAGCAGGGACATTGCCGTTCTCCAGGTTACGCTGGTCCTCTTCGGTCCACTCGCTCTCCTGATCAAGACCCGAAGCAATCAGTACGGCTTCGACCTGTTCCAACTTCTCAACGAGTGCTTCCAGATCAGTCATCTTGCCGCAGATGCGCTCGAGGAGTGCTTCTGCTTGGGTGGCACAGGCACGGAAGAGGACTATGGGTTCGTTGGTCTTCATGGCTGTTTCCATGCGGGTAAGCATGACGCCGAAGTGGTTGAAACCCCGTGGTCCAAGAACGGGAGAAAGGTCATAGACACCCAACTCACCTTCCTCGTTACCCTCGTTATCCTCGTCAAGAAAGTGTATCAATGCGGAGACCTCAGGCAAGTACAAACACTGGACGGTTCGCACAGTGAGGTTGTAGAGCTGGTCGAGACGGTCAGTAGCTTTGACCCAGCGTGTCCAGCAGAACTGAATAGCGCCGTACAAAGCATCGTAATGAGAGACTTCAGCAAGCCCATACTGAGCTTTCTCGACGGTGTGATCGTACCCATCGCCAGCGCGAGCCTGACAGACGGCCAGAGGACAAGGTCCCATGGTGAAGATCTGCATCGGCTCGAAGTTGTCTTCACTGTTCGCAAGGTAGTCGGCGAGCACGTGCTGAGTGATGATTTCGTTTGAGATCCTTGGTGCAGCAGCGTGTCCGCACGCGAAGCTCTCGGTAATTCCGTGTGGAACGTTGGTTGAAGACATGTTGTTGTATGTCTCTGTTCGTCGAAGTTTTCAGAACCGTCGACAGGAATAAACAGAAAGGATTGTCGAAATATGAACAGGAGTGGTAGGTTGAACAAAAAGCAGGCGTAAGATACAAATGAAACAAATATCGAAGTTGAACTGCCGAGAGAAAGTGGTGAGTATGGCAATCGGCGAGCTTTTATAATGAGAGAAGATTGATGTGACAATAGCATTGTGTACTCGAGTTTCAGTCGAGTCTCAGATCTCGACAAAGACTCGAGAATGATCTTTGTGTTTCATCTTAAGACGCCTTGAAGAAGTCTGCTCAAAGGAACACAAAAGACAGCATCGAAGGATAACAAAGAGACTTCGATTGTACACCACGTTTGTTCTGTTTCTGCTTTACCAGTGCATGTGCACGTGCTCACTGGAAACAAGGACCGTCTTGTCTTTTCGTACACATTCTTTCTCCTGATGCCTAAAGTCTTTATTCATTTTGAGCTCACAGCACACGAAGAAGATGTGCCTGCACCTCAGCCTGCAGGATTCGTGTGCAGAATTATTTACACTCTCCAACTGTATCCTGCACATGGCATCACACTCTTTGTTTCGGCGTTCATTATCCTTGTGCTCGCAATCGAGTTCTTGCCTACATTTTTCAACGGCATTTTGTCAAGAACGTAAACAGTCTCAAACCACATTTGAATATTACTGTGTTACTCCGCTCAATTCACAATAGGTCCTTGAAAGAAAACTTGACACAAAAAGATGTGGAGTGGATATGTGCTGCGACTGTGCAGTTTCTGAGGTACAAGACCATTACCTATACAAAGAGTGTGCTAATGAATCCTGGCTTTATACAAAAGAGGAGCGTAATGATCGAACAAAGAAAGTTAACAAAAGAACGCCGTCCGAATGCCAGATATTCAAGAGAAAATATGCATGGACCGAGATGCTCACCAACACCTCGGCCGAAAGGGTTGGACAAAGCCGGAGTCAGGTTAGAGGGCAGAAGCTACCTCCCACCTACCTCAAGCGGCGGTGGTGGATAGTTTTGTTGCGCATACTCGTAGTCGTCGTACGAACGCCGCCGGCCCGGATTACGGTAGGGTGGCTGTGCGCCAGCCATAGGATCGAGATGAGAAGGCAGTGAAGCTGTATCATCATACCCATCTTCAAAGAAGTCCTCCTCTTCCTCCTCCTCTTGACTGTCTCCATCGTCTGGCGGATCGTAGCGAGGATCGTACGGTGGTTGATGCATACCTGAAGGAGTAGTAGGTGGATTTTTAGCAGTACCTCTGGCGCCTTTGCGGTTTTTCCTGCCCTTCGCCTTCATCTTCTCGAGTCTACGACGATTAATCTCCTTCGCTTTGCGTTCCCTCCTGTCCTTGATCTCATACTGCCTGATCAGAGCAGCTGGAGGCCTACCATATATGCTTTCGTACTCGCAGAACTCGCATATATACATATCCTCACGTTTCGGCGGACTAACGCGGTTATTATACATTTGTCGCTCTCTGCGTTGCCGCGCAGCCATACGTAGAGCGTGGCCAGGTCGACGTGGCTTGGGTGGTGGCGCTGCTTTTTGATTGGGTGGGTACTGACCGCCTTGTGGATTGGGAGGATACGACTGGTTCGGATTATGCGGAGGTACTTCATTTGGTGGCCCGCGTTGATTCGGCACGGCCGATCTTGATGGTTGAGGCGGTAGTGGAGGAGCTCGACCCATCTTATGAGCTGAATTCGAAGGATATTCGAAGGTAAAATCTTTGAGAGCCTCTGATGCCGGAGGTTGTCGCTGCAACAGACTGACGTTCTCCTGCGCGGTAGCGGTACCCAGCAATCTATTCTCTGCGGCGTTTGCAATTGCAGCCGAAATGATGCCTTGTTGTTCTGCGTGATCGAGTGGGTATGTCAGACTCCGTCGCAGACCGTAATCGAACCTGTATGAAGTTCGAGACACAGTCTCA
>Ga0160429_1000086_pt1 | contig 119087 bp, 98 predicted proteins | sample SolpanmetagenomR_FD_108199 | JGI IMG/M metagenome (GOLD analysis project Ga0160429, IMG submission 108199) | Solar panel surface microbial communities from Lawrence Berkeley National Laboratory, California, USA - R | ecosystem: Engineered > Built environment > Solar panel > Unclassified ...
AACAAGTTAGCCGCCCATGAGCGTTCTCGTCAACAAAGATTCCAAGGTCATCGTGCAGGGCTTCACCGGCTCCGAAGGCTCGTTCCACGCGCAGCAAATGATGGATTACGGCACCCAGGTAGTAGGCGGCGTCACGCCCGGCAAGGGTGGCACCGAGCACCTCGGCCGTCCCGTCTTCAACACCGTGGCCGACGCCGTAGCCGCTACCCAGGCCGATACCAGCATCATCTTCGTGCCCCCGGCGTTTGCCGCCGATGCGATTTTGGAGGCCGCGCAGGCCGGCATCAAGGTTATTGTGACCATCACGGAAGGCATCCCGACCAAGGATATGATTGCCGTGAAGCACTACCTCAAGGACCGCCCCGGCATCACGATGGTGGGCCCCAACTGCCCCGGCGTTATCACCGCTGGCGAGTGCAAAGTGGGCATCATGCCAGGCTTTATCTTCCAAAAAGGCCGGGTAGGCATTGTGTCCAAGTCGGGCACGCTGACCTACGAGGCAGTAGACCAACTCACCAAAGCTGGCCTGGGCCAGACCACGGCCATTGGTATCGGCGGTGACCCCATCATCGGCACCACCACCAAGCAGGCGGTTGAGCTGCTCATGAACGACCCCGAAACCGAAGGCATCGTGATGATTGGCGAAATCGGCGGCGGCATGGAAGCCGAAGCTGCGCGCTGGATTAAGGAAACCGGCAACAAGAAGCCCGTAGTAGGCTTCATCGCGGGCCAAACTGCCCCTCCCGGCCGCCGCATGGGCCACGCTGGTGCCATCGTAGGCGGCGCCGACGACACGGCCGCCGCCAAAATGGCCATCATGCGCGAGTGCGGCATCCACGTCGTGGATTCGCCCGCCGAGATTGGCGACACCATGCTACGCGTGCTGGGCAGCAAGTAAGGTTAACTTGCTTCGCTAAACCTTGCTTTTGAGAGTCGCTGCCACCTGCTGGCAGCGACTCTTTGTTTTTAGAGCCAATGACCAAGTCTTTAGTTGCGCTGGTGATTTTTACGCTAGCTAGCGAGGCACTCCGCGCTCAATCTGGGCAACGCCCCGACTCGGTGCGGGTAGTCGTGCTGCGCGATGTTGCTGTCAATGATAAAATTGCACGCTTGGTCGTAGCCTCAGGCAAGTCGCAACGCAATTATTTTCATATTCTCAGCCCGGGCGGTGCGCACGCGGTGCGGTTTTGGGCCCCGCGCGGCGGCTACCACCAACTACGTGAGATTTTAGTGCGTCTGCACAACCCAGGCGACATCGTGGAGGGCCAGCTGCGCGTGCGGGTGGCCAGCGTAGCGGCCGATGGCAGCCCAGCCGATGACAACCTGCTGCCCTCGGTGGTAACATTGACTACTTGCACCTTGCAGCAGGCGCGCCGGCACCTTACCCTGACATGGCCGACTAATCGGGTAGTAGTACCAGCAGGTGGTTTCTTCTTGGTAATAGAAGGGCTAGGTAGTTTCCCTGACGAGTACGTAAGTAAATTTATTCCGCCGTCGGGGCCAAAGCAACCAGCCCAATATGAAATCAGTCGGCATAGCCAACCAGAAGCTAACCCGCGGCTAGTTAGCATAATGGACTTTCCAGACCTGGGAGGAGGCTCGCCGATGACCGCCGCAGGCGAAAACTGGCATCGCGACGCTAAAACCCAGGCTTGGCGCTCTAGTAGTGGTCAAAAGTCAGTGGTTTTTATTGAAGCAGTTTTTGAGTAAAGTCCAGCTGCTACCGACTACCACCCGCCGCGCCCTATCAAATCGGGCCGGAAGATGACGCCGATGCTGACGAGCGTCGAAACCGGCGCGGTGCGCGGGTTGAGCGGGTTGCTTTTGTCGCCGCCCGTGGGCAGCGAGATGCCCAGCGTGCCCTGGCCCTGCACCACGCCGTGGCCGATGCGCATAAAGAGCGTGGGCTCAACGAAAAAGCGGTTGGTGGGCACCAGCTGCTGGCCCTCGTAGGTGAGCCGGGTATAATCGACCAGTGTGCCGCGCACCGAAGCCCCGGCCGTGATGATTGGGCTCAGCGGCCGCGCCGCATATAGCTGCCCATAATAACGAAAATACTGCGCCTCATAGAGCCCAGAGATAATGGGCACCGGCAGAATGTAGAGCACTCCTACATCCACGCTGTGCAGCTGCACACTGGCAAACCCTACCCCCCCTACCGCCGCCCAATACCAAGCCGAGTGCGCCGTGGGCGCCTGGTAGTAGCCCAGCCCTACCCCCGCCTGCCGGTGCGAATCTTGGTAAGTGGTGGTGACGTTGTTGGTAGTGGTTTCGGTGGTGCTGCCCTGGAAGGCCGACTCGCCAGCGAGCAGCAGGTGGGCCGTGGGCGCCCAAGCGGCGTCTACCTCCAGCGAGCTGATGCCCCGCAGGCTGCCGGTTAGTTCCACCTGGTGATGGGTGAGCAGCGGCGTGCTGGGCACAGTGGGCACATACACGGCGCAGCCGCCGAGCAATAGGCCGAGGCCAAGGGGGTAAGCGATACGTATTGTTTTCACAAGAGAAGGGGGGTAGGGACCAGGGCTAACGTGCCGCAAACAACGGGTACTTGCACCTATTCTAGCAAGGCTATAGTTGAGCGCATAAGACACTAGGCAGCGATGCACCACCAGCCAGATACGGCCCTACAAACCTCAGCAAGCGGTTTTTAGGCCTCTATGCACGGGACTTTAGCCCGCGCGGTCAGTACATTTAATTTGGCTACTAAAGCCCGTGTAGGAAGATGCATATGTCTAGCAACGGCCAGCCTGAACTGATGCGCGGGTTTGTCTTATTCAATAACCAAGGGCTCAGTCGCAGCTCATTGCTTGGATGCTGCAACTGCGCCATACCGCGTATTTCTAAGCTAGGTCATAGCCCCAAGGCGCTGTTCACAGGCCGGAAACTGGCCTACCCCCGTTGCGCGCACGAATTTTATCTAAGCTTGACTATTCATCTTAGCCTCAACGTACGTATGGGTAGGGCCGCTGCATCCGGCGGTTTTTCTGTTTGTTATGTCCGATTATACTTGCGACGCCCTTATTATTGGCTCCGGCCAGGCTGGCAACCCGCTAGCCAAGGCGTTGGCCGAAGCCGGCCGCACCGTTATCCTGGTAGAAGAAGCGCAGCTAGGCGGCTCGTGCCTCAACTACGGCTGCGTACCCACCAAAACCCTGCTCGCCTCGGCCACCCGCGCCCATGAAGTGCGCACCGCCGACACGCTGGGCATCCGGCCTAGCGGCGAGTTTGCCGTAGACATGCCCGCCGTGATAGCCCGCAAGGACGCCCTGCTAGCCAAGTCGCGCCAGAGCCTGCGCGACTCGCTGGCTCCAGAGCACCAAAACATCACGGTCTTGCACGGGCACGCGGCCTTTACTGGCCCCAAGCAGGTGCAAGTGCAGGAAACCAAGACCCGCGCCAGCATCATCGTGGCCAAGCAGGTATTTATCAATACGGGCACCCGCGCGGCCGTGCCCGAGGTACCGGGCTTGGCTGAAACTGGCTTTCTTACCACCACTGAGCTGCTGGATGTGCAGGAGGTGCCGGCCCACCTAATTATCCTGGGTGGCGGCTACATCGGGCTCGAATACGGGCAGATGTACCGGCGCTTTGGCAGCCAGGTCACCATCATCGACACGGGCGAACAGGTGCTGGAGCGCGAAGACGACGACGTGTGCCAGGCCTTGCAAGAGGCCTTGGAGCAGGAAGGCATCGAGTTTATTTTGCAGGCCAAAGCCCAGAGCGTGGCCCGCACCGCGGGCGGCCAGTACAGCCTCGCGCTGGCCACCCAGCAGGGCACGCGCCACGTGCACGGCAGCCACCTGCTGGTAGCCACCGGCCGCCAGCCCAATACCGACCAGTTGGGCTTGGAAACCACGGGCATCAAAACCGATGAGAAAGGCTACATCCAGGTCAATAGCCAGCTTGAAACCAATGTAAAGGGCGTTTTTGCGCTAGGCGATGTGCACGGCGGGCCGCAGTTTACGCACCTGAGCTACGACGATTTTCGGGTGGTCCGCGACTACCTATTGCACCAAGGCCCGCGCCGCTCGGCCAAGCAGCGCCCCCTGCCCTACTGTGTTTTTACCGACCCCGCCCTGGGCCGAATTGGCCTGAGCGAAACGCAGGCAAAAGACCAAAAAATCGATTACCGAGTGAGCAAAATTCCGGTGCGCATTATCAGCCGGGCCCAGCAAACGGGCGAGTCGGCTGGCTTCTGGAAAGTGCTGGTGGGCCCCGACGACCGCATTTTGGGCGCTGCCATCGTGGGTCCCGAAGCCGGCGAAATCATGACGATGCTTCAGATTGCGATGGCCGGCCGCCTGCGTTATCAGCAATTACAAAACATGGTTATCGCCCATCCTGTGTGGGCCGAAGGTCTTAACGTGGTATGGCGTGAATTGGCAAAAAAGTAACGTAAAGAATAAAAAAGGCCGTCCTGCTCCGACAAGCAGGAAGGCCTTTTTTATTACTTCTTCTACTTACTACTTCCCTTCCTTGGCTACCCGCACGCCTACCGACATGATGCCGGGCAGCTGGTTTTGGCGCATGTACTGCTCCAGCGTCAGCTTGTAAGTGCCAGGCTTGGCGAAGTGCTGGTGCGGCAGTGCCAAAAACTGGTGGTCGAAGATATCGCCGGCCCCGGCACCCAGCGGCTCGCCGGTTTTGGGGTCCATTAGCGTCATTTGGTGCAGTAGCGCAGGGCCGGCCGGGCGGCCATCGGGGCCCGTGAGCGTGTGCTTGAGGTAGAGGTTGTAGAACCCGTAGCCCGAAGCATTGCGCACCGCAAAGTACACCTGGTAGCGGGCCGCAGTGTCGGCAATAGAGAACGTGAAGGTGGGACGCTGCTGCACATCCCACACATAGGGGTCACCGGAGGGCGATTTCAGGTCCACATTCTCCTCATACACGCGGTTGGGATCGCAGGCACTGAGGGCCACGGCTAGCGGCAGCAGAGCCAGCCAGCCCCGCCGCGGGGCCAGCCGCCAGTTTACTAAAAGCAAGCGTTGCATAAGTTAGGTTGCGCTGGGGGGGGTAGGAGCGGCGGCGTTGCTGCCACCTTCGCCACGGCGGCCGCTACCACCTCGGCGACCACGGTTGCGGCCCGCGCCCCCTTCGGGGTTCTGGCCAGCGGGTCGGGGCTGGTCGCCACCTTCGCGGGGCGGGCGGGGGGTAGGGCTACCAGCCGCGGGCTCATTGCGGCGCGGGCGCCCCTCCTGAGCCGGGTCGCGGGGGGCGCCTTGGGCGTCACCGCCTTCGCGGTTGCGGCCACCACGCCGGTTGAGGGGGCGCGCTGCCGACCCACGCCGTCCCCTCGATTCAGCCTGGCCTTCGGGCGCGGGCGCGTTGGGAGTATCGCTAGCTGGGGCTATTGGCTGGTTTTCGGGGCGTAGCTGGTTTTCGGCACGAGGCCGCCCGCCCTCGGCGTTGGGTAGGCGCTCGCGACGGCGTGGCTCACGGTTTTCACGCGGCTCGCGAGGCTCTCTGGGTTCGCGGGCTTCGAGGGGGGTAGAGGAGCTGGCTTCGGGGCGGTCTTTGCGCTTGCGCTTGCCGCGCTTGCTACCGGCCTTTATTTGGTCGTCGAGGCGGTCGAGCTCGCCTTCCATCAGGGTCGAAACTGCGGGAGCGATTTCGGCTTCCTGGCGGGGGGGTAGCAGGGTGTCGGGCTTCTCGCCTTTCTTATTGAGCTCCAGCACTTCGCGCACGCGCTCAGCACTTACCATTACCCAGTTGTTATCGCCCCGGAAGGCAAACCACATGCGCTTGCGGAAGATATCGGTTTTCTGCAAAAACGCCTCGCCATTAGCCAGTTGCAACGGGCGCTGCACCTGCGGAATGTCCTTGAGCGCGTCGAGGTAGGCGTCGAGCTCGTAGTTGAGGCAGCACTTGAGACGGCCGCACTGGCCGGCCAGCTTCTGGGGGTTGAGGCTGAGGTTTTGATAGCGTGCGGCGGTGGTACTCACAGCCTTAAAATCGGTGAGCCAGGTAGAGCAGCACAGCTCGCGGCCACATACGCCGATGCCACCGATACGGCCAGCTTCCTGGCGCAAGGATATCTGGCGCATCTCGACGCGCACCCGAAACTCGTCGGCTAGCCGCCGAATGAGTTCCCGAAAATCAACCCGGTCTTCAGCCGAGTAGTAGAACAGCGCCCGCGTGCGGTCGGCCTGGTACTCGACGTCGGAGAGCTTCATCTTGAGGCGCAGCTCATCAACCACGGCGCGGGCCCGGAACATGGTGCCATTTTCGAGGTCGCGCACGGCCTGCCAGCGCTCCTCGTCGTCGGGGGTAGCCACGCGCAGAATGGGGCGGATGTCGCGCGAGTCGGTAGGCACTTTCTTTTTGCGCATTTGCAGGCGCACCAGCTCGCCCTTGAGGCTCACGTGGCCCAGGTGCCAGCCCGAGCCAGCAGCCTCTACTACTACGGCGTCGCCCGTGACGAGGGGCAGGCGCTTGTCGTTGCGAAAGAATTCTTTGCGGCCGCCCTTAAAGCGAATCTCTACGCAGTCGAAACCGCGGAAATCGGAGGGCATATCAACGTCGGCAAGCCAGTCGAATACGTTGAGCCGAGTGCAGCCGCCCGAAGAGCAGCCGCCTTTGGAGCCGCAGCCGCCTACCTTACTGGTAGAGCAGCCGCCGCCGGATGAGCAAGAGGCACAAGCCATAATATATATAGAAAAGCAGCCGCGTAAAGGGCCGCACGAAAGTGGGAATCTAGCAAAGATAACCTATTTATAGAGGCTCAGGAAAGGGACTGCCTACCCCAGCTATAGCCGGCAGGTTTCGCCTTATCCTTTGAGCCGTCACCTTACTAAATGGGCCATCAGTAGCGCATTGGGTGCGCCTTGCTGCGCAACAGATGAGCGGCAGTAGCAGTTCGCTAGGTGCCGCGGGCTGCAGCACGGCGGCCTGTTTCGTTGTTGGCCGTGCTGGCACTTGTTGGCAACCTGTGCTTGACTGCCAAAGGCGGCTGGTGCTGACGGCTAGCCGCTGGGGCGTTTCTGCCAAAACGGCCACTCCCGCACCCCGGCCCCAAATGTGCCCTACCCCCTACTATGAATTGGTTAACTTCTTTACTCACAAAAATCTCCGCTAAAAACCCCGGCCACGGACGTGGCCCCGAAAAGCCGGCCGTAAGTGTGCGCGAGCGCGTGTCGGCCCTGCGCCATTTGCCCGCTTTCCTGAAGCTGATTTGGCTGACTTCGCCGGCGCTCACGCTTGGCAACATTATGCTGCGGCTGGTGCGGGCGGCCCTGCCGCTGGCCATGCTCTACGTGGGCCGGCTCATCCTCGACGATGTGGTGCAGCTCACGCGGTTGCCAGCCGCTGGCCGCGCCCTACCCCCCGTTTTTGGGCTGGTGGCGCTAGAGTTTGGGCTAGTGCTACTGGCTGATGCGTTGGGCCGCGCCGTAGCGTTGCTCGACTCGCTGCTCGGCGATTTATTTGCTAACGCCAGCTCGGTACGCCTCATGCGCCACGCCGCCGAGCTCGACCTCGACCAGTTTGAAGACAGCGCCTTCTACGACAAGCTGGAGCGCGCGCGCCGCCAAACGCTGTCGCGCTCGGTGCTCATGAGCCAGGTGCTGGCCCAGGGCCAAGATGCCGTAACGCTGGTGCTGCTGGCCGGCGGGCTGGTGGCGTTTCAGCCGTGGCTGCTGGGGCTGCTGCTGCTGGCCGTGGTGCCCGCCTTCCTAGGCGAAAGCCACTTCAACGAGCGCAGCTACTCGCTTTCGCACTCCTGGACGCCCGAGCGCCGCGAGCTCGACTACCTGCGCCAAACCGGCGCCAGCGACGAAACGGCTAAAGAGGTAAAAATCTTTGGGTTATCGGACTTTCTGATTGCCCGCTTTGAAACGCTGTCAGACCAGTTTTATACCCAAAACAAGGCGTTGGCACTGCGGCGCGCCGGCTGGGGCACAGTGTTCGCGGCCGTGGGCGCGGCAGGCTACTACGGAGCCTATCTCTATATTATTAAGCAAGCGGTAGGCGGGGCCATTTCTATTGGCCAGCTCACATTTCTGGCGGGCTCGTTTGCCCGGCTGCGCAGCCTGCTAGAAGGTATCCTGAGCCGCTTCAGCCAGGTGGCCGATGGGGCACTATACCTGCAAGATTTCTTTGATTTCTTTCAGATTACACCCCGCATCGTGCGGCCTACCCTAGGCCAGGCAGTGCGCGCTTTTCCGCGGCCCATCCAACAGGGTTTCACCTTCGAAGATGTCGGCTTTAAGTATAAGAACGCCGAAAAGTGGGCGCTGCGTCACTTGTCTTTTGATCTAAAAGCTGGGGAGAAGCTCGCGCTGGTGGGCGAAAACGGCGCTGGCAAGACTACCCTTGTCAAGCTGTTGGCGCGCCTTTACGACCCCAGCGAGGGCCGCATTCTGCTCGATGGCCACGACCTGCGCGAGTACGACCCAGCCGAGCTACGTCAGGAAATCGGCGTCATTTTCCAGGATTTTGTACGCTTCCAGCTGCCCGCTGGCCAAAACCTGGCCGTGGGGCGCATCGAGGAGCGCCAAAATCAGCCGCGTATCGAGCAGGCCGCCCACCAAAGTCTGGCCGACTCAGTCATTGCCAAGCTACCACTAGGCTACGACCAGATGATAGGCCGGCGCTTCAACGGCGGCGTAGACCTAAGCGGCGGCGAATGGCAGAAAATCGCCCTGGGCCGCGCCTACATGCGCGAAGCACAGTTGCTCATTCTCGACGAGCCCACCGCCGCCCTCGATGCCCGCGCCGAGTTTGAGGTGTTTGAGCGCTTCAAAGAGTTGATGCTGGGCAAGACGGCGGTGCTCATTAGCCATCGCTTTAGTACGGTGCGCATGGCCGACCGCATTCTGGTCATTGAATACGGTCGGGTACAGGAAATTGGCTCGCACGAAGAGCTACTTGCCAAGGACGGGCGCTATGCGGAACTCTTCGCTCTGCAAGCCGCTGGCTACCGCTAGCAAAGTGGGTGTAAAAAGCGCTTCATTGATATCTCATATTGCCCGGTTCCTTTAGGGTAGAAGGCTAGGCAGTAGCGTGGTCTTTTTACCAGACTAGGCCTATTTTTTGAGCTTTGCATGCACTGCTTACTAGCGCAAGCAGTGCAAATCATCCTGCTTACTCACGGGGCTAATAAGCTGAACCCTAGCCAGAAAATCCGTTTCTGTCCGTAGCTTAGAGAGTTGATTAAAACCTCTACCCTACTTCCATGAAACCCACCACTACATTTAAGTTGGCTGGCTTATTTAGCCTGCTCTTACTCTCCGGTTGCTTCACCTCTCGCGAGGCGCGCGTCGAGTCGAGCTACAGCTACCGGGGCCGCTTTCGGCACTACCGCACCTATGGTTTTTTGAGCGGCAACGGCCTCACTGCCGACAGCACCCGCCTCAGTGAGGCCCTGCGCGAGGCCGTGCGACAGCGCATGCGCTTGCAAGGCTATCGTTTTGCACGCCGCAACCCCGATTTGATGGTCAGCTTCAAGCTGTTTGAAGGCGATATGCGCTTCCCCGGCTTCATGCAAGAGGATATTACACGCTGGGTTAAAAACAACGATGCAGAAGACGAAGAAACCCCCGACGAGCAGCGCCACGCCTACCAGCCTACCCGCCTGCTTTTGCTCGACGGCACGCTCATGGTGACGCTTATAGATACCAAAACGGATAATGCCATCTGGAACGGCTACGCCTCGGGCGTGACGCTGCCCGAAGGTATTCGGGGTGAGTACGTGCTAGTACGCTCGGTACGCGCCGTATTCGACCGCTACCGCATTTTTACCGAAAACTATTTCAACGGCGGCAACCTCGACGGGGCCATGAACGGTCAGCCCACAGTCGACCCCAACGCTAGCCCTACCTCCTCCCCAGCCACCGAAACCCCACGTTAAGCAGCGGCAACCTACTTTTCGTTTTAGTCCAACCCGGCGCGGGTGTACCTTTGCCTGTCTGCGCTTGTGCGCCCGCTACCTAACTAGCTGACTGATATGCTTCTCGCCGTAAACTCCTCTTACCAGCCCAGCGACTACCTCCCCATTCTCATCCAGTTTGGGTTAGCTGTCGCCTTCGTGGCCTTTGCCATGATTGTCTCGCACCTAGTGGGACCCAAGCGCCATAGCCGCGTCAAAGACTCTTCCTTTGAGGGCGGTATCGAGAGTGTGGGTAATGCCCGCACGCCTATCTCGGTTAAGTACTTCCTAACGGCTATCCTATTCGTGCTTTTCGACGTGGAAGTGATTTTCATGTACCCCTGGGCTGTGAACTTCCGCCAGCTCGGCTCTGCTGGTTTCGTGGAGATGATAATCTTTATGACCCTACTGATGGCCGGCTTTGGTTACGTTATCAAGAAAGGAATTCTACGCTGGAATGAAGCCGTTCCTAGTCAAACTTTCGCGGTAAAACCGGTGTTGGAAAAACAGCCCGCTATCGCTGCGCAGGCTGCTTAAACTGACTTACTCTCATGGTTGATACCCGAGTTCCTGAAATCAAATCCGTACCAGCCCCCGAAGGCATCGAGGGTGCGGGCTTTTTCGCTACTTCTTTGGAGAAGGTAGTGGGCATTGCCCGCGCCAACTCCCTGTGGCCGCTGCCTTTTGCTACCTCATGCTGCGGCATCGAGTTTATGGCTACCATGGGCGCGCACTACGATATCTCACGCTTTGGCTCCGAGCGCCCCAGTTTCTCGCCCCGCCAGGCCGACTTGCTGATGGTAATGGGCACCATCGCCAAGAAGATGGCGCCCATTGTAAAGCAGGTATATGAGCAAATGGCCGAGCCCCGGTGGGTGCTTGCCATGGGCGCTTGTGCCTGCTCAGGCGGCATATTCGACTCCTATTCAGTCCTGCAAGGCATTGACCGCATTATCCCGGTTGATGTGTACATTCCTGGCTGCCCTCCCCGCCCCGAGCAGGTGCTTGATGGCTTGATGCGCGTGCAAGACCTCGCCAAAAACGAGAGCATTCGCCGGCGCAACTCGCCTGAATACCAGGCGTTGCTAGCGTCCTACAACATTAAATAATTAGCTGTTAGCTATTAGCTTTTCTTTCAGAAGCCTGTTAGTTAAAGAGCTGAGAGCTGGCAGTCATAAGCTAAGGGCATAACATAGGCCTCTGTTAGAATATGGCTGATCCAACAAAAGAAGAGTCGACCGCTGCCCAGGAAACTGCTGCTGCTCAGGACCCTACCGCGCAACAAAATGCACAGGTTTTGGCCTTGCTTCACAATCTGTTTGGTGAGGCCACTTTCACCGAGGTACACGAGCCCTACGGCCTGCTTACAGTGACGACCAAGCGTGAGCATATCCACCGCATTGTGGCTGGCTTACAGCAAGACGAAACACTGAAGTTTCACTTCCTTACCACGATGTGTGGCATTAATTATCCCGAGAACCTCAACCAGGAACTCGGCATAATTTATCATTTGCACAGTTTGGTGCATAACATTCGGCTGCGCATCAAAATCTTTTTTCCGATAGCCGATCCGGTAGTACCAACGCTTACTGACCTCTACGCTGCCGCCAACTGGATGGAGCGCGAGACCTACGACTTCTACGGCGTTATCTTCACTGGTCACCCAAATCTGCGTCGTATCTTGAATGTCGAGGATATGGACTATCATCCCATGCGCAGGCAATATCCCCTCGAAGATGGCACGCGCGAAGACAAAACGGACCTATTCTTTGGTCGATAAATAATAGTGTGCTTGGTGCCCGGTGCGTAGTACTTGGCCTGAGAAAGCAGTATTAGAAATCAAGCACTCATAACTAAGCTCCAGGCACCTACACAATGGCAGTAAATGACGCCCTGGCCGGCACTCACAAGATTATCGAAGAAGCACACGAGCAGCAAAACGGCCAGCTCGTGCCTACACTCAACGACTTTTCGCAGGAACTGACAACCCTTAACTTGGGTCCAACTCATCCTGCTACGCACGGAATTTTTCAGAACATCCTGCAGATGGATGGGGAGCGCATTATTTCGGGCGTGCCAACTATCGGCTACATCCACCGCGCATTCGAAAAGATAGCCGAGCGCCGCCCATTCTACCAGATTACGCCGCTAACGGACCGCATGAACTACTGTTCATCGCCCATTAACAACATCGGCTGGCATCTTACAGTAGAAAAGCTACTTGGCGTAACAGTGCCCAAACGCGCTCAATATATGCGCGTGATAATGATGGAGTTGGCCCGCATCGCCGACCACCTCATTTGCAACTCTATTTTGGGGGTAGATACTGGTGCCTTCACTGGCTTTCTCTACGTTTTTCAAGAACGAGAGAAGATTTACGAAATATATGAAGAAGTCTGCGGCTCGCGTCTCACCACCAATATGGGTCGGGTGGGCGGCATGGAGCGCGATTTTTCGGCGGTAGCTATCGAAAAGCTGCGCAAGTGGCTCAAAGAGTTTCCAGCAGTAATGAAGGAGTTTGAGGCGATGTTCAATCGCAACCGCATCTTCATGGACCGCGTGGTAAACGTAGGTCCTATTACGGCTGAAAAGGCACTGAACTACGGATTTACTGGTCCAAACCTACGAGCCGCTGGTGTCGATTACGATGTACGGGTAATGAACCCGTATTCTTCTTACGAAGATTTCGATTTCGAAATTCCAGTAGGCACCAACGGCGATACATATGACCGTTTTCTGGTGCGCAACGAGGAAATCTGGCAAAGTCTAAGCATCATCAATCAAGCGCTTGACCGTTTACCCGAAGGTCCTTTCCACGCCGACGCTCCGCACTACTATTTGCCCCCCAAGCAGGCTGTATACAAGAATATGGAGGCGCTGATTTATCATTTCAAAATAATCATGGGTGAGATTGATGCTCCTGTGGGTGAAGTGTATCAATCAGTAGAAGGTGGTAATGGCGAACTGGGCTTCTACTTGATTTCGGATGGTGGGCGCACCCCCTACCGTCTGCACTTCCGGCGGCCGTGCTTTATTTACTACCAAGCCTACTCGGAAATGGTGGTAGGCACAAGCCTATCGGACGCCATCGTCATTCTATCGTCGATGAATGTAATCGCTGGTGAGCTGGACGCCTAGTTTTTTAGTTGAAAGTATTTGATATGGAGCCGACTACCGCCGCTGCTAAACCTCAGTTTTCCCCCGCTGCCCAAGCTGAAATCAAGCGCCTACTCACGCATTATCCTGATGACCGCAAGAAATCAACCTTACTGCCTGTGTTGCATATTGCGCAAGCCGAGTTTGGTGGTTGGGTAAGCCCCGAAGTGCAAGACTTGGTAGCCGAAACGCTAGGTCTGCGCCCAATTGAGGTGTATGAGGTTAGTACATTCTACACCATGTACAACCTCAAGCCAGTGGGTAAGCATGTGTTAGAGATATGCCGTACTGGCCCCTGTATGTTGCGTGGCTCCGATGAATTAACGGCACAGCTTGAGCGCATCACTGGTGCTAAAGTGGGCGGCACTTCTCCCGATGGTCATTTCACTTTGAAGGAGGTGGAATGCTTAGCCGCGTGCGGTTTTGCCCCTGTAGTACAGGTGCGCGAGAAGTATTATGAATCACTCGACACAGAGGAGAATGTTAACGCCATGCTTAGTGAACTGCGAGGCTTGGTTCATCGGCCTATCCTGCCGTGGGAAGAGACTGGCTTGCCTACTTCATTGCAAAATAACTAATAGCGAACTAGTTTAATAATATGGGACGCAAGCTATTAACTGAACATGTTAACGTAGAAGGCATTGAAACCTTCGCCGTATATCGCAAACATGGTGGTTACCGCGCCGTGGAGAAGGCGCTGAAGATGACGCCGGAAGAAGTGGTAGAAGAAGTGAAAAAGTCAGGCCTACGTGGGCGCGGCGGCGCTGGCTTCCCAACTGGCCTCAAGTGGAGCTTTTTAGCTAAGCCTGAAGGTGTACCACGCTACCTCGTATGCAACGCCGATGAGTCAGAGCCGGGCACTTTTAAAGACCGCTACTTAATGTCGAAGCTGCCGCACTTGCTCATTGAGGGCATGATTGCAGGCAGCTATGCACTAGGCGCACGTACCAGCTACATCTATATCCGGGGTGAGCTATTATATGTATTGCGTATTCTGGAAAAAGCTATTGCAGAGGCTTATGCTGCTGGCTTTCTCGGAGAGAACATTCAAGGCTCTGGCTATTCTCTTGATTTACACGTACATCCGGGCGGCGGTGCGTATATCTGCGGTGAAGAAACTGCATTGTTAGAATCATTAGAAGGCAAACGTGGTAATCCGCGTAATAAGCCTCCTTTTCCGGCTGTGCAGGGCCTGTATGCCCGTCCTACTGTGGTTAACAATGTAGAGAGCATCGCTACAGTTGTGCCCATTCTAAATATGGGCGGCGATGAGTACGCTAAAATAGGAGTAGGGAAAAGCACTGGCACCAAGCTATTTTCGGCTTGTGGTCACCTTAATAAGCCGGGTATCTACGAGTTAGAGCTAGGCGTGCCAGTAGAGGAGTTTATCTATTCCGACGAGTACTGCGGCGGTATTTGGAAAGGTCGTGAACTAAAGGCTGTGGTAGCAGGAGGCTCTTCAGTACCAATTCTGCCTAAAGAACTAATTCTCAAAACAGCTGCTGGCGAAAATCGCCTAATGACCTATGAATCGCTCAGCGACGGCGGCTTTGTGACGGGCACGATGCTTGGCTCAGGTGGTTTTATCGCAATGGACGAGACGACGTGCATTGTGAAAAATACTTGGAATTTTTCGCGCTTCTATCACCATGAGAGTTGCGGCCAATGCTCGCCCTGCCGTGAAGGCACAGGCTGGCTCGAAAAAGTGCTGCATCGCTTGGAACATGGCCACGGTTCGATTCACGATATTGACCTTATTGTGAGCGTAGCCAAGCAGATTGAGGGCAATACTATTTGCCCACTTGGAGAAGCTGCTGCCTGGCCAGTAGCTGCTGCTGTGCGTCACTTCCGCGATGAATTTGAGTGGCATGTAACGCACCCAAAAGAGGCAACTGCGCCGGGTGCGGTGTACCGCGGCAACCTAGTATTAGCCTAGACTCACTTAATAGTTATCAATTACAAATTATCAAAACATTGCAGCTTTCGAGTAATTTTTCGCTACCTCAGCGAAAAATGTATTTGGCTCAGCTCTGATAATTTTCGACCTAATGGCTAAAATAACTTTCGACGGAATTGAGGTGGAAGTGCCTGATGGCACAACTATCCTCAACGCAGCCCGCAAAATTGGGGGCGGTGTGGTGCCACCCGCTATGTGCTACTATACGCCTCTAAAGGGTAGCGGCGGCAAGTGCCGTGCCTGCTTAGTGCGCGTAGCTGCTGGCTCAGCTAAAGACCCGCGCCCGATGCCTAAGCTTGTAGCTTCCTGCATCACACCAGTGCAGGACGGCATGGTAGTCGAAAATACGACTAGCCAGCAAGTGCTCGACGTTCGCAAAGGCATAGTAGAGATGCTACTCATCAACCACCCGCTCGACTGTCCCGTCTGCGACCAAGCTGGTGAGTGTGACTTGCAAAACTTTGCGTTCGAGCATGGGGTAAGCACTACGCGCTATGAGGAAGAGCGGCGCACGTTTGAGAAAATCGATATTGGTCCTTATGTGCAATTGCACATGACGCGCTGTATCCTGTGCTACCGTTGTGTATACACTGCCGAGCAGCTTACTGATGGTCGGGTGCACGGAGTATTAGGCCGCGGTGATGCTGCTGAGATTGGTACTTACATCGAGAACACAATTTCTAACGATTTCAGTGGCAACGTAATTGATGTGTGCCCAGTAGGTGCACTCACTGACAAGACCTTTCGTTTCAAGCAGCGCGTGTGGTTCACTAAACCGGTGAATGCGCACCGCGATTGCAATCATGAGAAGTGCACGGGTCATGTAACATTGTGGTACAAAGGCAAGGACGTATTGCGCGTAACTGCTCGCAAGGATGAATACGGCGAGGTGAAAGAGTGGATTTGCAATGAGTGCCGCTTTGAGAAGAAGGAAACGTCAGATTGGGTTATTGAAGGTCCCGCTCATATCGACCGTTCATCCGTCATTTCAGCTAATCATTACGAACTACCAGTACTCAACGCGCAGGTCATCGCTGACTTGCCGGAGAGTACGGTACGTGAGTTAGAAAAGAATCCCCCACTGAAACTAGGCGGCCCCAATGGCACCAGTTTCTAATTGCCGTGTTGATAAAAAGGCGATATATTTTTCCAATCCTTCTTAGCACTAGTTACCCTATAGATAGGCGAATACGATACAACACTTCGCAAAATCTAGTCTGACACTTTTCTTCTATGTCTCTCGAATCTTTAGGCTGGCAAGGCCTCGTTGTGCTAGTGGTATTTGGCGTTTCGCTGCTGATTGCCACGTACTGTACATACGCTGAGCGTGTAATTGCCGCATTCTTGCAAGACCGGGTAGGGCCCGACCGTGCTGGCCCTTTCGGCCTCGCGCAGCCTTTGGCTGATGCTGTAAAGCTTTTCACTAAGGAGGAATTCTTCCCAAGTGGAGCAAATAAAGCACTTTTCATTTTTGGCCCCTGCTTGGCCATGATAACGGCACTGATGTCATCAGCTGTTATCCCGTTTGGTAGCTTTCTCAAATTCGGAGAAACCGTAGTGCACTTACAAGGCATCGAAATCAATGTCGGAATGCTTTATGTATTCGGTATTGTATCGCTGGGCGTCTATGGTATTATGATTGGTGGCTGGGCCTCTAACAACAAGTTTTCGCTCCTCGGTGCTATTCGGGCTGCCTCACAGAACATTAGCTACGAATTGGCGATGGGCTTAGCTCTCATTGCAGTACTTATGATGTCGGGCTCACTCTCGTTACGCGACATCACGCTGCAGCAATCGGTACCTGGTGAGTGGCACTTTTGGAATATTGTGAAGCAGCCACTAGGCTTTATCATCTTCATTGTCTGCGCTTTTGCTGAGACTAACCGTACACCTTTTGACTTGCCTGAGTGTGAAACCGAGCTGGTAGGCGGCTACCACACGGAGTATAGCTCGATGAAAATGGGCTTGTACCTGTTTGCGGAGTACGTCAATGTTTTCGTGGCTTCGGCAGTGATGAGCGTTATCTACTTTGGTGGCTTCAACTTCCCGTTCCAATACGAGCTGCGTAGCTGGCTGTCTTCATCCCAAGGTCTATCGCTAGATGCAGCGCAGAATATTGTTGCCATCTTGGGAGTAGTGAGCGTTTTTGCTAAAATCTTCTCGTTCATTTCTTCTTCATGTGGGTGCGCTGGACGCTGCCGCGCTTCCGCTACGACCAGTTGATGCGTTTGGGCTGGACGATACTCATCCCACTTGCTATTTTCAATATTCTGCTTACCGGCGGCCTTATTACCACTGGCATCATTCCGGAAATTAAGCAGTGGTGGTAAGCGACGTAACTCGTCTGCCCTACCCCCCTCTTCCTATCTAAATTCATGCAATCGCTAAGCAACCGCGCCAAGAAACTAGAAAAAAAGCCTATGACGCTCGCTGAGCGGGCATACCTACCGGCGATTTTTCAGGGCCTGACCATTACGATGCAGCACTTCTTTCGAGCTGCTACTAAGAAGCAAGTTACTATTCGCTACCCCGAAGAAACGCGGCCGTTTTCACCCGTTTTCCGAGGCTTGCATGTGCTGAAGCGTGACGAGCAAGGTCGTGAGCGCTGCACAGCCTGTGGCTTGTGTGCCGTGGCTTGCCCTGCCGAAGCCATAACAATGGTTGCTGGCGAGCGCAAAAAAGGTGAACAGAATCTCTATCGTGAAGAGAAATATGCTGTTAGCTACGAGATAAACATGCTACGCTGCATCTTTTGCGGTCTCTGTGAAGAGGCTTGTCCGAAAGCTGCGGTGTACCTCCAAGCCGACAAAATGGCGCCGCCGCGTTACGAGCGCGACGAGTTCATTTATGGGAAAGACCGCTTGGTAGAGCCTATTTCGCCCGATAATCGCTCGAAGCGTGGCATTCAACTTACGCCAGAGCAAGCCGAGAAACTACGTGGCCAGTTGGCATAGTAAGTTAGGGTAAGCTCCAGCTTGCTGACCGACGAAATTTTCAAGCAGAATGGTAAGCTAAAGCTTACGCTACAACATATGTCTCTCTTTCTCTTTCTCGCGTTTGTGGCCTTACTGAGTGCACTGGGTGTGGTGCTGGTTAAAAACCCGGTGCATAGCGTGCTATTCCTCATCCTCACGTTTTTCACTCTCTCGGCTCATTACCTGATGCTGAATGCGCAGTTCTTGGCTGCCGTCAATATCATCGTGTACGCCGGGGCCATCATGGTGCTATTCCTGTTCGTGATTATGTTCTTGAACCTGAATGAGGACACGGAGCCGCACAAGCCAGCATTAGCTAAAATCGCCGCCACTATCGCTGGTGGTTCGTTGCTGCTGATTATGGTGGCAGCCCTGCGCAATGTGGTTCCAACTGGCTACAACGCAGCCACCTTCGATTCGCAGGTGGGGATGGTTGACCGGCTAGGCATGGTATTGTTCAAGCAATATTCCCTACCCTTCGAGTTAGCTTCAATTTTGCTATTAGCTGCCATGGTTGGCTCGGTGATGCTGGGTAAGCGCGAAACGGGCGAGCGGAATTTCTAGAATCACCCTTTACTAAGAAACAGAAAGCGGCCACCGAAATATCGGTGGCCGCTTTCTGTTGTAACATATTCAAAATAAAGTACTGGTGACAACTAAGAAGACACTCTGGATAATGTTTTGGCTATCGATTGTCATTAACTGTATAATTCAATACCTATTTCACCCAACTGTAATTGGTGGCAATGATTTTTTGTCATTCGCGAGCGCAATTGTAGGCAGAGCAACCGCCTTTTTACTGCTCCCGTTCTTTGCGCTCGGCATCATGAATTTGATAGCCTACTTCGCTCAAAAGCCTATCAGCTACAAAGTACCTATTCTCTGGACATTTTGGCTCATTTTCTTTGTAGTCAGTACATTGAGTTATTTGTAATAAGCGGACAGAAACGAAAACGGCGACTGATTCCTCAGTCGCCGCTTCGGTGTTAAAACCAAATCTCTACTTTACCACCACGTCCGTTTTGATACTCAGTTCAGTCAATTGCTTGTCTGAGATGGGCGAGGGCGAGTCAATCATCACGTCGCGGCCCGAGTTATTTTTGGGGAAGGCGATGAAGTCGCGGATGCTATCGGCGCCACCGAAAAGCGAGCAGAGGCGGTCGAAGCCGAAGGCAATGCCACCGTGGGGCGGGGCGCCGTACTCGAAGGCGTCTAGTAGAAAGCCGAACTGCGCCTGCGCTTCCTCGGGCGAGAAGCCGAGCAGCGAAAACATGCGCGCCTGCACCGCCCGGTCGTGGATACGGATGGAGCCACCGCCTACTTCTACCCCGTTGATGACCAGGTCATAAGCGTTGGCACGAGCCTGGCCAATGGTGTCGGGGTTATCGAGTAGGTGCAAATCGTCGGGTTTGGGCGACGTGAAGGGGTGGTGCATGGCGAAGTAGCGGCCCTCCTCTTCAATGTACTCCAGCAGCGGGAAGTTGACGACCCACAGCGGGGCGAAGGTGTCCTTGTCGCGCAGGCCGAGGCGCTGGCCCATTTCGAGGCGCAGCTCGCTGAGCGCCTTGCGGGTTTTATCGGCCGGGCCGGCCAGGATGAGCAGCAGGTCGCCTTCGTTGGCGTTGAAGGCGGCTTTCCACTTCTGCAATTCTTCCTGCGAGTAAAATTTATCGACCGACGATTTCACTACGCCGCCGGCTTCAACGCGGGCGTACACGAGGCCGGTGGCGCCGAGCTGGGGCTTTTTTACGAAGTTGGTTAGCTCGTCGAGTTGCTTGCGGGTGTAGGCGGCACAGGTGGCGGCATTGATGCCCACCACCAGCTCGGCGTTGTCGAAGACCGGGAAGCCCTGGCCTTTTACTACCCCATCCAATTCCACGAACTTCATGTCGAAGCGCACGTCGGGCTTGTCGTTGCCGTACCAGCACATGGCGTCGGCGTACTCCATGCGAGGCACAGTGGGGAAATCAAGGTTTTTGATTTCCTTGAATAGGTAGCGCACCAAGCCTTCGAAGGTATTAAGAATATCTTCCTGCTCCACAAAGGCCATTTCGCAGTCAATCTGCGTGAACTCGGGCTGGCGGTCGGCGCGCAGGTCTTCGTCGCGGAAGCACTTCACAATCTGGAAGTAGCGGTCGAAGCCCGACACCATGAGCAACTGCTTAAACGTCTGGGGCGACTGCGGCAAGGCGTAAAATTCGCCGGGGTTCATGCGTGAAGGCACTACAAAGTCGCGGGCGCCTTCGGGCGTGCTTTTGATGAGCACGGGCGTTTCCACTTCGATAAACTCTTGGCCATCGAGGTAGCGGCGCACGGCCTGGGCCATTTTGTGGCGCAGCATCAGGTTGTTGCGCACCGGTGTGCGGCGCAGGTCGAGGTAGCGGTACTTCATGCGCAGCTCGTCGCCGCCGTCGGTGTCGTCTTCGATGAGGAAGGGCGGCAGCTTGGCTGGGTTCAGCACTTCGAGCTGTTCGACGCGGATTTCAACGTCGCCGGTCGGAATGTGCGCATTTTTGGAGTAGCGCTCGGCCACTTTGCCAGTTACGCTGATGACAAACTCGCGGCCTAGGGTGCGAGCAGTTTCGCGCACGGTTTCGCTCTCTACCCCCTCTTCCAAGGCCAATTGGGTGATGCCGTACCGGTCGCGCAAATCAATCCAGAGGATGCCGCCTTTGTCGCGGGTGCGCTGGACCCAGCCAACGAGGGTAACGGTTTGGCCGACGTGTTCTTGGCGAAGCTCGCCGTTGGTGTGCGTTCTTAACATGGCAAAAGGATTTCGGGCAAAGTTAGCCTGCTGGGCGGCCTAGCCGCATAGCTTATGCGAGGCTAGCCAGCCAAAACTCAAATTGGCGGGCCCATCTAAGTTGGTACGGAGTATGCAAGTGAGCCGCATAGCAGCCTTTTGGCTGGCTCTCTTTTCCCTACCGACCATGAAATTTCTTCCTTCGCTGGCCCTCGCGGCCGCTTTGCTCACGGCTGGCGCGGCCCAGGCCCAAACGAAAGTTAAGACTAAAAACAAGTCCGACGGTGGCACCGAAATAAAGTCGAAAGGCCAGGTGCCAGCCGTGATGCTCGACAGCCCCATCAAGCGCGTAGAAACGCTTTCGGGCATCGACATTTTCCCCAAGCCCAATTCTAATAACGTGATGCTCAGCTTCACGCAGCAGTTTACGAAGCCTGGTAAACTGGTGATGACGGACTACAAGAACAAGGTAGTGTACCAGCAGGAGCTAGACCCGCAGAACAATACCGGCGAGCCCGTAGACCTGGGCCACATCCAGGCTGGCACCTACTTGGTAGAAGCTAAAACCGGTAACTACGTGTACTGGAAGAAGGTCCGTATCAAGTACCCAACGGTAATACGCCGCTAGTTACGCTGAGGATTACAGAGAACGTCATGCTGCGCTTGTTGAAGCCTCACGCGTGCGTTGAATTACTAATTCAGCGGCGCGCATGAGAGGCTTTGGCAAGCGCAGCATGACGTTCTGCCCTTTATGCTGGAGTACCCAGCGGCCGCCCCGTATTTTTGCCTTACTTATGAAAATCCTACCTCTGCTGCTCGCCGTTCTGGCACTCACTAGTTTTGGGCCTAAGCCCAAGCTGACGACGGTGAAGCTCGCGCCTGGCTTGTCGGTGGCAGTGCCGCAAGGCTTTATGCCGCTGCCCGACGACGCCATTGCTGCCAAGTTTCCGTCGCCACGCAAGCCGCTGGCCGTGTACGGCAACCCCAGTGGGCGCGTCGATTACAGCATATCGGTGCGGCCCACCACCTTCGGGCCCGACTACAACGTGCTGCTACCCATGTACAAAGCCAGCGTGCAGCGCCTGTACACGAAGGTAGAATTTTTGACCCAGGAGGTGCATAAAGTGAACGGCCGCGACGTGGTGGCGCTGGAGTTTGTATCGACGCTCAGCGATAGCCGCCGCTCGGCTGTAGCGCTGGCGCCCGTTCGCAAGTATGAGTATATCGAGTATGCCGTGCAGGGCACGCAGCTGTATATTTTTGCCTTCTCGGCCCCGGCCGAGGAGCAGGCTCAATGGCGGGCGGTAGCCCAGGCAGCCCTGGCCGATATTAATCTGAAGTAAAATTTGGTATAACCTGTTTGTCTTTGCGAGCGCAACGCAGTGGAGCGCGGCAATTTTTCCTACTCGCTGGGATGGCAATCCTTACGCGAAGGAAGGATTGCCGCGCTCCACTGCGTTGCGCTCGCCATGCCGAAAGCCCCTACCCCCCCTCTACTCACCGACGAATATTTTATGCGGCAGGCGCTGGCCGAGGCGCGACGGGCGCTAGCGGCGGGCGAAATCCCGATTGGGGCGGTGGTCGTGCTGGCAGGCACCATCATTGGCCGGGGCTATAACCAAACCGAGCAGTTGCACGACGTGACGGCCCACGCCGAGATGCTGGCCCTGACGGCTGCTGCTAATTATTTGGGTAATAAATACCTAACTGACTGCACACTATACGTAACCGTGGAGCCCTGCGTGATGTGCGCCGGCGCCAGTGCCTGGGCGCAGCTGGGAGCGGTAGTGTTTGGCGCGGCCGAGCCCAAAACGGGCTACCGCCGCCACAGCCTGGGGCTGCTGCACCCGCGCACCCGAATGCAAGCGGGCGTGTGCGCCGACGAGTGCACGGCGCTCATGCAGACTTTTTTCAAAGAGAAGCGGGGGTAGGCTACTTTTGGGGCCACCCAACGGGCGGCCGTAACCCCGGCGGCCGGTTGGGGGTTATACTACCTGACACCCATCTTTTCACTTTCAATCCCCTGCCCCATGGCTTTTGAACTGCCCAAGCTGCCGTATTCCTACGACGCGCTCGAACCTACGTTTGACGCACAAACTCAGGAAATTCACCATACCAAGCACCACCAGGCTTACGTGACCAACCTCAACGCGGCTATCGCGGGCACGGCGATGGAAAACCAGTCGCTGGAGGAAATCTTGCACAACATTGCTGCTGCTACCCCCGCCGTGCGCAACAACGGTGGTGGCCATTGGAACCACTCGCTGTGGTGGACCATCCTGAGCCCAAACGGCGGCGGCCAGCCCACGGGCGCGGTCGGCGAAGCCATCACTCAGTCGTTTGGCAGCTACGATAACTTCAAGACGGAATTCACCAAGGCGGCTACTACGCGCTTCGGCTCGGGCTGGGCGTGGCTGTGCAAGCAGGTTGACGGCTCACTGCAAATCTGCTCGACGCCCAACCAAGACAACCCGCTGATGCCTGACGCCGGCTGCAAGGGCACGCCCATTTTGGGCCTCGATGTGTGGGAGCACGCTTACTACCTCAAGTACCAAAACAAGCGCCCCGACTACATCGCCGCTTTCTTCAACCTCATCAATTGGGACGAAGTGAATAAGCGCTTTGCCGACGCCAAGTAGGCCTCCCCCCCTACTACCCTTTAAAAGCCCTTTTGCCCCGCGCAAAAGGGCTTTTTTGTGGCCAGGCCGCGCGTGGGCAGCGGCTGGACTTTGTTACCCCAATGCTACGCAGTTGGCACTGTGCCAACAAAAAGTAGTGTAACTTTAGGCGCAAAAGCCCCTTTTCCGAACTTTAACGCTGAGCCCGCAATGAGCATCAAGCTGCGTCTTACTATTCTGAGCTTTCTCCAGTTTTTTATCTGGGGAGCCTGGCTGATTACGATTGGCGCGTACTGGTTTCAGACTAAGCACTGGTCGGGCGCGCAGTTCGGGGCCATCTTTTCGACGATGGGCATCGCGTCTATTTTCATGCCCTCGCTCATGGGCATTGTAGCCGATAAGTGGATTAATGCCGAGAAGCTCTACGGCGTGCTGCACCTGCTGGGCGGTATTACGCTGTGCGCCATTCCGTTTGTGACGGACCCCGGCGTGTTCTTCTGGGTCATTCTGCTGAACATGATTTTTTACATGCCTACACTGGCGCTCTCGATTGCCGTGTCGTACTCGGCACTGAAAAGTCAAGGGTTCGATGTGGTGAAGGACTACCCCCCCATTCGGGTGTGGGGCACCGTTGGTTTTATCGCGGCCATGTGGACGGTCACGTTTCTGGGTTTCGAAAAGTCGGCCAACCAGTTTTACGTAGCGGCAGCGGCAGCGCTGCTGCTGGGTTTCTACTCGTTCACGCTACCCAAGTGCCCACCGCCCTCGCAGGGCTCCACGGGCCGCTCGCTGGTCGATGCGCTGGGCCTCAAGTCGTTTGCGCTGCTGCGCGACCGCAAGCTGGCTACGTTCTTTGCTTTTGCCCTGCTGCTGGGGGCCGCCTTACAGCTCACCAATGCCTACGGCGATACTTTTCTGCACGACTTCGACAAGGTACCGGCTTACCGCGATACGCTCTCGGTGCAGCACCCGGCCTTCATCATGTCAATTTCGCAGATTTCGGAAACGCTGTTTATTCTGGCCATTCCCTTCTTTTTGCGGCGTTTTGGCATCAAGCAAGTCATGCTGTTTAGCATGATTGCCTGGGTACTGCGCTTTGGGCTGCTGGCTTACAGCAACCCCGCCGGTGGGCTTTGGATGATTATTCTTTCGTGCATTGTGTACGGCATGGCCTTCGACTTCTTCAATATTTCGGGCTCGTTGTTTGTTGAAACCCAGACGCAGCCCAGCATTCGGGCCAGCGCCCAGGGGTTGTTTATGATGATGACCAACGGCTTTGGGGCCGTGCTGGGCAGCTCTATCAGCGGCCTAGTTATTCAGAATTACTTTACCGATGCCGCTGGCAACAAAGACTGGCAGGGCATCTGGCTGGCCTTTGCAGGCTACGCGCTGGTGATTGCCGTGCTTTTCGTATTCATTTTTAAGCACAAGCACGAGCCGCAGCCGGCCAAAAACGAGTATTCTGAGCCCGTGCTGGCCGCTTAGCCTTCCGCCTCCCCCCCGTGATTAGCATGATGCCTACCCCGCCCCCGGCGGCCAACCCCGACCTGTCCGAAAGTTTCAGTCCGCAGGGTGCCTTTCAGCCTACCAGCTGGTTTTACGCCATGTTTGGCGAGCTGCCACGACGCGAAATCTACCAGCTGGCCACGGCCGAAGCCCGCCAGACGGTTCTCACGACCCTGGCCGAAACCTATGATATTGACCAAATAACGGTTTACCAATCCGTCTTTATTGAGGACAAGGACAAGACGCCGGAGTGGCAGTTTTATGCCTTGTCGCCCGCGCCGTGCACGCTGCTTTCATTTAGCGTGGTGGGCAGCTACGGCGACCAGGGCGCGTCGCTCTACTACTCGCCCACGACCGACGCAGCTGTGCTGGCGCAGCTGCGGGCCGCGCTGGTGGCACAGCTCGAGAGCGGGCAAGCCGAGCGCCAGCGCATTCAGGTGCTGCGCCTGATGGGCAGCGACCTGGAGTTCTCGCCCCTACCCCTCAAAATTCCGGCCCTAGACCTGGCCACCAACTACAACGACGACCTGCTGCCGGTGCACGAGGCCATCGTGCAGCGCCTGCAAAAGCCCGACGATAAAGGCCTCGTGATTTTGCATGGGCCGCCCGGCACCGGCAAAACCAGCTACATCCGCCACCTCTGCGGCCTTACCGACAAGCCTAAGCTTTTCATTCCGCCTAACTTGGCCCTGCGCATCGCCGACCCCGAGTTTATCAACCTGCTGCACGACAATACCAACTCCATCCTGCTCATCGAGGACGCCGAGGAACTGCTGACCAAGCGCGATGCCACGGGCAGCAACGCCGTGAGCAACTTACTGAATCTCAGCGATGGCCTGCTGAGCGATGGCTTTCATATTCAGATTATTTGTACTTTCAACGCCGACCTCACGCGCATCGACAAGGCGCTGCTGCGCAAGGGCCGGCTCATTGCTTCGTACGCTTTCGAGCCCCTGGCCCAAGACAAAGCGCAGGCCCTGGCTACATCGCTAGGCCAGGAGGCGCCTATTACCGAAGCTATGTCGCTGGCTGACATCTACAACCGCACCGACCCTACTTTCTTGAGCGAGCCCAAGGGCCCTGGCCGCATCGGCTTTGGGCGAGCCAGCTAAGCGTGGCAGTACAAGACTAGCACAAAAAAGGTTTGGTTTAAGTATACAAAAAAAGCCGCTCTGCACTAAGCAGAGCGGCTTTTTTTAGCTTCATTTCCCCTGGTAGGGAGGGTAGGGCTTACTTGCTGAAGAAGAATTCGCCTTCGATTTGGGCGTTCTCGTCCGAGTCGGAGCCGTGCACAGCGTTAGCTTCGATGCTCTTCGCGTACTTCTTACGGATGGTGCCTTCGGCAGCTTGGGCCGGGTTGGTAGCGCCAATGAGGGTACGGAAATCGGCTACGCCGTTTTCTTTTTCGAGGATGGCTGCCACGATGGGACCGCTCGACATGTATTTTACGAGGTCGTTGTAGAAAGGACGCTCCTTGTGCACAGCGTAAAATTCGCCGGCGCGCTCGGGCGTGAGGGTCACTTTCTGAAGCTCCACAATGCGGAAGCCGCCCTGCTCTATCATGCTCAGGATGCCGCCAATGTGGTTTTCGGCCACGGCGTCGGGCTTAATCATGGTGAAGGTGCGATTGGTTGCCATTCTTTTTTGACTTAAGAAAAAATTGTTGGGTTGGTATCACAAAGGTAGGGCGGCCGGCCCTACCCCCGGCGGTCCGAACCATCGCGGGGAGATTGATTGTTGATTGCCAATTCATGCCGACCTTTGTCGGCCAATTTGCGCTAAGCCAGTTGCCTGGCGCTTTTTCAGTGCATTCGTAGGTCATTCACGTTGTCGATGTTTCCTTCCGTATCCGAGTTGCAGACTTTGCTGGCCCAGCCCCGGCAGGTTTTTATTACCACGCACCACAAGCCCGACGCCGATGCGCTGGGCTCGTCGCTGGCCTGGGCCACGTACCTGAAGAAAAAAGGGCATTCCGTGACCGTCGTAACGCCCTCTGACTACCCCGCTTTCCTCAACTGGATGCAGGGCAACGACGAAGTGGTCGTGTACGAGCCGCGCCACAACGACCGGCAGGTGCGCGACCTGGTGAACCGGGCCGAGCTAATTTTTTGCCTCGACTTCAACTGCTTGGGTCGCATCAATGAGCTGGGCGAGCTGGTGCGGCAGGCGCCGGGCACCAAAGTGCTTATCGACCACCACCAGCGGCCCCAAGATTTTGCGGATGTCAGCTTTTCGGACCCCAAGGCGGCGGCCACGGCCGAACTGATTTTCGAGATTATCCGGGACTTGGGCGACCAAGACCTCATTGACCAAGGTATGGGCGAGGCGCTCTACGCGGGCATTATGACCGATACGGGCTCGTTTCGGCACCCTAGCACCTCGCGCAACGTGCACCTCATCATTGCCGAACTGCTAAATGCGCACATCGACTTAGCTTCGGTGCACCGTCGCATCTATGACTCGCATTCTGAGATTCGGCTGCGCTTTTTGGGCTACATTCTGAAGGATAAGCTTGTGGTAAACCGCGAGTTTAACACGGCCTACATTGCCGTGACCAAAGAAGAGCTGCGCGAGTACGAAAGCAAAACCGGCGATACCGAAGGCTTGGTCAACTATGCGCTCAGCATCGAAGGCATTGTGCTGGCCGCAGTGTTTATCGACCGCGGCTCGGCCGTCAAGATTTCCTTCCGCTCGGTGGGCGACTTCTCGGTGAGCGACTTCTCGCGCAACCACTTCGACGGCGGCGGGCACCACAACGCCTCAGGTGGCGTGAGCTACGAGCCGCTGGACGCTACCGTGACGCGCTTTTTGAGCGTGCTACCCCAGTACCAAGCCCAGCTTGTGAGCACACCCGCCACGCCCGTGGCGGTTGCGCCGCCCGTAGCCTAACTTTGCCTTCCAATGTGGGATAGGTAATTAAATGCGCAGGAAGTTACCAAGCTCTTCCGCCTTTGCTTATCTTTTCACATCCCCACATTCTTCACATTATTTAGTAGTTTTCATGCAGTTTTCTTTCCGGCCCCGCGCGGCCCGGCAGCTGGCCCTGGCGGCCGGCGTGCTCAGCGCAGCTTCCTTCCTGTCTTCGTGCAATAAAGGTGGAGGCGACTTTGCCAAAACCAAGTCGGGCATGGAGTACAAGATTTTCAAAAACGAGGGCGGCAAGTACGAGTCGCGCGAGATAGCGGGTGGCGAAGATGCCGCCTACAAAGACCGGGTAGGCAAAGTAATGTCGGCCCACATCGAGTACCGCACCTCAGGCGACTCAGTGATGATGAAATCGCGCGAGCGTCAGTTTGGCGTGCCCGTGCGCATTCCGCTCGAAGCGTTGACGGCCAAGCAATTGGGCGCCGAACCCGAGGCTTTCTCGCTGCTTCAGCCTGGCGACAGCGGTGTATTCCGCTTCAATGCCGACACGCTGTACAAGCGTAACGCCCGCCAATTGGCCCCCGCCAACCTCAAAAAGAAAGGCAACTTCATCATCTTGACGGTGAAGGCCGTAGCCTTGCAGCCCCGCGAAGCCGCTATGGCCGAAGCAATGGCCGACCAGCAAAAAATGATGGCCGAGCAGCAGAAGCAGATGCGCACCTACGCCGCTACCCAAGACAAGGCGGACGAGGTAATCTTGCAGGACTACCTCAAGAAAAACAACCTGACCAACGCCAAGAAAACCCCGAGCGGCGTGTACGTTATCACGACGCAGCCCGGCACTGGCGCCAACGCCAAGCCCGGCCAGACGGTGACTGTGCAGTACCGCGGTGCCCTGCTCGACGGTAAAGAGTTTGACTCAAGCGCCAAGCACGGCGGCCAGCCCTTCTCGTTTGCGCTGGGCCGCGGCCAGGTGATTCCGGGCTGGGACGATGCCCTGCAGCAGCTCAACAAGGGCAGCAAGGCTACTATCCTCATCCCATCGTCGCTGGCCTATGGCAAGCAGGGCTCGCCGCCCGCCATTCCGGCCAACTCGCCCCTGCGCTTCGACGTGGAGCTGACGGACATGCAGGATGCTGCCGCCGGCCCAGCTGCTTCGATGGCACCAGCCGGCCGCTAAGCTCTGGCCCCGCCCTATGCCTCTACCAGCCGCCACGCCACTCTGGCGTGGCGGCTTTGTTTTCTCCCTACCCCCTTCTTTTCCATGAATTTACGCACTTCTTTTTTCAGGCTAGCCGGGCTGGCGTTGGCGCTGATGCCAGGGCTGGCGGCGGCCCAAACCACGGCCCCTACCCCCGCCGCTGGCTTTGAGCGTAGCCCCAGTGGCATCGAGTACCGGCTGTTTCGGCGCGATGCGGCGGGACGCTATGCCCCGCGGACGCTGGCCCCAGCCGGCGACGCGCCCTACGCTAGCCGTGCGGGCCAGGTGCTGCTCATCTACATTCAGTACCGCACCGACCGCGACTCGCTGCTGATGGACTCACGCCAGATGCGCCCCGAGCCCGTGCCGGTGCCGCTAAGCCCTACCCCCCCAAAGGCGGCCTCGAAGAAGCGATGAGCCTGCTGCTGCCCGGCGACAGCGCCATCTTCCGCTTCAACGCCGACACGGTGTTTACCAAATCGATGCGGCAGCCGGTGCCGCCTTTTATTCAGCGGGCGGGCAATGCCCTGCGCGTAACGGTGGCTGCTAAGCAGCTGCTCACTACCGAGCAGATGCAGGCCAAGCAGCAGGCCATGATGGCCGAGCAGGAGCGGCTGGGCAAAGCGCGCGCCGCCAAGCAGCTAGTGAAGGATGACGCCGCCATTCAGGCTTATCTCAAGAAAAACAAGCTAACGGCCAAGGCTAAAAAGACGGCCGGCGGCACCTGGTACGTCATTACGACGCCCGGCAAGGGCCTACCCCCCAAAAAGGGCCAAACAGTGAGCGTAAAATACCGCGGTACGGTGCTGGCCACGGGCAAAGAGTTTGACTCGAGTGCCAAGCACGGCGGCACGCCATTTGACTTTTTGCTGGGCGCGGGCCAAGTAATTAAGGGTTGGGACCAAGGCATTGCGGCCTTACCGAAAGGTAGCAAAGCCATGCTGCTCATTCCATCGCCGCTGGCCTACGGCGAGCGCGGCGCGGGCGGCGACATTCCGGCCAATGCCGTGTTGCGCTTCGACGTGGAGCTAGTGGGAGTGAAATAGGTAGTAGGTAAAATGAGCAAGGGGAGTAATGTCGTTCTCACATCTGAACGACATTACTCCCCTTGCTCATTTTACCTACTATTCATCTCAGCCGGCCAGTACATCACTCAGGATTTCGAGCGATTTTATTTCGCCTAGGCCCTCGATATGCAGCTGGTAGTAGCGGATGAGCACGGCTAGCAACTCGCGCCGCACGTGGCCGTTGGGGATGGAATTGCCGGCCGAGGTGCGCAGCAACTCGTCGAAGTAGTGCTCAAACTCGCGCAGGCGCAGCGTGGCCGGGCCGCTGCTAAAGCCGCTGCCCGTGGGCGCAGCGCCGGCCATAGCCACCTGGTCGGTGATTTCGGCGCCGGTTTCGGCCCCAAAGCCCAGGTAGCTGGCCAAGTGCAGCAGAAAAAGCAGGGCGAAGTTTTCGATGCCCACATCTTGCTGGTCGAAGGCCAGGATAGAGTCGTGCAGGAAGCGAAACAGCGACAAGTTTTCTTCTTCTTCACGCACCGATTTGCTCAGCACTTCGCTCAAAAACAGGCCTACGCTGCTCTTGCGCATCTCGTAGGGCAAGGACCGAAACGGCTCAGCACAGCGAAACTCGGCCAGCCGCGTGAGGCCTCCCCCCTGCCGCGGCACGTAGGCCACCAATTCGAGCAGGGTGAGCGGCTGAAAAAGCGCGATGCGCCCCGGCGGCTTGGCCCGGCGCACGCCGTTCACGAGGTAGCTCTGCACACCGCGCTGCTCGGTGTAGACGCGGGCGATGATGCTGCTTTCGCGGTATTTGAGGTAGCTGAGGACGATACCGCGGGTTTTGATTAGCATGAGAAGTTGTCATTATGAGGAGGAACGACGAAGCAATTTTTCCTTCTTTGTTAGGCTAATGCATACGACAAGGAAAGATTGCTTCGTCGTTCCTCCCCGCAATGGCAAATGGCGCCTTTGCTCCTCAGTTGCTGAGTACGGCCACTTTACTTACGCAGGTATTTTTGCCGTTGGCGTCAGAAGTGAGTACGAGGTATACGCCCGAGCGCACGCGGCGGCCGGCGGTGTCGGCCAGGTTCCAGGTGACGGTACCGCCCGCGGCGCGGGTGCTGTACACGAGGTGGCCGGCTACGTCGGTGATGCGCACCTGGGCATTGTTGGCCACGCCGCTGATGCCTACGGTGCCCGCAAACTCAGGCCGCACGGGATTGGGCGACACCTGGGCGCAGCTCGGAGCGCCGTCCGTGACACTAGCTGAGCCCTGGTAGCTAACCAGGCCAGCATCGGTGGCCACGAAGACCTCGCCGGTTTTGTCGTTCACGGCTACGTCCACGATGCTGTTGCTGGGCAGCGGGCTGTTGGCGGTGGTGAAGTGCAGCAGCGCCTCGGTAGCAGTTTCGTTGAACAGCCACAGGCCGTTGGGCGTACCAAACCACTTGCGGTTGGCCCCGTCGATGGCTATGCAGCGCACGGTTTCGTTGTAAAGCGTCGCATATAAGCCGCTGCCGCTTTGGGCGTAGGGCCGGTCAAAATCGGGGGGCGCGATGCCCGTCGCCGCCGCGCTCACCAACTGGCTAGGGTCGTTGTAAACAGCTACCCCCGCCGCTGTGCCCACCCAAATGGCCCCCTGGCGGTCGCGCGCCACGGCATAAAGTGAATTATCGGGCAGGCCGGTTTTATCGTTAGGACCCGTAGCGCTGAAATAAAACGGCTTTTTGCTGGCCGTGTCGTAGGCTACCAGGCCGCCTAGCCCCTGCGCCCGCGCCCGCGTGACCCAAGGATTGCCGAAGTTATCGACTGCCACGCGGTCGAGGTTTTCGAAGCCTGCGTAGCCCGGCACCACCAGCCAGGTAGCATTGGCAGGCCGGAAGCGGAACAAGGCCGGCACCCCAGCCAGCTGGTGGCGGTTCACAACCCATACCTGGCCATTGTTGGGGTCGGCGGCCACGTCGGTGACGCGCACGAAGTTGGGCGCGTTGGAACTGGTAGCGGGCAGGCTGCTGCGCAGCGGTGAGCCGGCCGTACCAGCCGTAAACTGTCGGAATTGCCCTACCCCCATCCATTCGAGCAAACCCTGGCCGTAGCTGGCGATGTAAAGCTTGCCATCGGGGGTGCGGGTGCCGTGCGCGAGGTCAGGCAGGTTGGGGAAGTCGGTGGGCGAGGGAAAGGTAGTAGCCGTGTAGTTGGTCCACTGTCGGTCTTTGTATTCGTAAAAACCCAGCCGCTGGTCTAGCTGCAAGCCGCTGTTACCGGAGTAGCCGCCGCTGAATGCGTCCACAGTATTGGTAGCGGCGTTGGCCACCAGGCTGTAAGTAAGGGCCCGTTCGGGGGCATTAGGCTGGATGAGCTCGGGCGCGGCGGTGGTGCCGGGCCCAAAGCGCAGCAAGCCTTTGTCGTAGCTGGCCACGTACAGCGTGCCATCGGTTTCACGCACGGCGTCGGCCACGAGCGTACCTACGGCGGCCACCGGCAGCACGTTGGCCAGGTAGCCGGTGGGCGCGTCGAAGCGTCGCAGCGCGCTATTATCAAACGCTACCAACAGCTGGCGGCCGCTCGTGCGCAGGCGCCGCACGCCCGCGCCGTAGCCGTTGGGCACGCTGCGCCAGCGGCGGGCAGCCCCTACCCCCGCCAGGTAGTCGACGCCCCGAAAAGTACTGGCCGTGACCACGTGCCCCCGGTAAGCAGTCATTTGCTCGTACACCTGCACTGGTCTACTGGCGGGGGTAGGGCCATCAACCGTCCAGTTGCGATAGTCAAGCAGGTTGATGCCCACACCGATGCGGCCCCGCAAGATTCCCGCCGAGGTAGACGCGTAAATGGTATCGTGCAGCACAACGGTGGCGTAAGACGTAATGGCCTGGCCACCCGGCCCAATAGCGCTATAGGTATCGCGCACCTCCCGCTTGGCCAGGTCCAGCACTATCACGCCCAGCGTGCTGCCAATGTAGGCCAGCCCATTGTATACCTGCACTTGGTAAACGCTCTTGGCTGCTTGGCTTTCCTTGCGCAGCAGGTCCGTCACGTTGCGTACGCCACCGTTAGCACCCAGCAGGTCGATATTGCCATTGTTGTACACGATGACCAACTGCGCCGAGGCCGAGTCGTAGGCCATAGCCTTCACGCTCACGTCGCTAAGACCATCGCGGCGCGACAGCAGCTGGGTAGTATGCAGGCTTTTGTCGTAGAAATAAAACGACGACTCGTCTCGCACATACAGCTGACTGCCGGCTTCGGCCAGGCCCAGTGGGTGGCGGGCCGGCAGGTGCAGCTCCCAGTCACCGTAGGCGGCGCCCTGGCCCCAGGCCCGCGCCGCGGCCAGCATTCCTAATAAAAAGAACCAAGCGGAAAAACGCGGCATACAGGGTCAATTAGCAGTGAGCAATCAGCAAATAACAGTGCCTAACGCGCAGGCGCTATTTATCATTGCGAGTAATGGGGGTAGAGCGCGCCACCCCGTACCCAGGCGCGAGCGGCTACTGCTCCTTGCGCGCAGGCAGGGGCTCGGTGCCCATGGCTCGGGCGGACGTGCCAGCCAAGAAGCAGGGGCGGCAGCGAGCCTCGTAGCTGTCGGTTTCGCCCAGCAGCACTTGTTTTTCGCTGGCCGCAATGCGGTAAGAGTAGGCAGCTAACTCGCCGCAGCACACACACACGGCGTGCACCTTGGTCACAAACTCGGCGGTGGCCAGCAGCGCCGGCATGGGCCCGAAGGGGCGGCCGCGGTAGTCCATATCCAGCCCAGCCACGATAACGCGAATGCCGCTGTCGGCCAGCTGCTTGCACACCTCCACCAGGCTTTCGTCGAAAAACTGGGCTTCGTCGATGCCTACTACGTCGGTGCTGCCGCCAGCCAACAGCAGGATTTCGGCCGGCGACTGCACCGGCGTCGAGCGGATGCTGTTTTGGTTGTGGCTCACCACATCCTGGGTGTGGTAGCGGGTATCGAGGGCGGGCTTGAAAATCTCGACCCGCTGCCGCGCAATGCGAGCGCGGGTGAGGCGGCGAATCAGCTCCTCGGTTTTACCCGAAAACATGGAGCCGCAAATGACTTCTAGCCAGCCCCGATGGCGCGGAAAATCGGACAGGCGGCGGGGCTCGGTAAACAAGTTGAGTTATGAATTATGAGTTAGAAGGCATGCGTTGGGAGAAACTACCCGATAAGCTCGACTAACAACAGTGACGCTTACAAAGTACGGCATGGCCCGCCGATGGAAGGCTTTTGCGCCCCGCGCTTGCTCAACTCCTAACACTACACTGGCAGGCTAGGCGCTCAGCCTCCTGAAGGCGACCAGCGGCCTGGTAGCGAAGTTCGGGCGCGGTGAGGGGGGTAAGGAATTCGGCCCCGGCCAGCACCCGCACCCGGCAGGTAGTGCAGCGGCCCTTGGCCCCACAGGCGTGCCACCAATCGTGGCCCGCTGCGTGGATGGCGGCCAGCACCGTGCGGCCGGCGGGCACGTCGAGCGGGGGGCCGGGAAGGCCCGCAATGGTCAGCAGGGGCATTTTGTGGCTAACTTGGCACACGAAACCGGCCTACCGGCCGGCCCATGCTATGCCCGACAAATATAGCCTCGCCAAGTGCGCGCAATACGGACGCCGGCTGGCCACCCGGCTCAGCCAGCAGTTTTTTGGTCCCCAGCCCGACGCGACCCTCGATGGGCCAGCGCTGCTCAAATTCACGCCCGTGCGGCAAACCAACCTGCTGGTACTGCGCCAGCTGTTGGGCCGCTGGCAGCAGGAAGCCAGTCAGTTGCGCAGCCCCTACTTCGACTTTGAAGCCGCGCCGGTGCGCACTGCGCTGGAACAATTCATGAACGTGCTCTCGCGCCATATTCGCCTTGACCGGGCGGCGCTGGAGCCGCTGCTGGCCGAGGCCGTGGCCGACACCTTGGTGCTGGCTACCAACCCGCTAGCGGCCTTCGAGCGCCTGCTGCTACCCCCCGTCAACGCGGCCGACGCCGATGATGATGTACCGCTGGCCACGCTGCGCGACCACCTGCGCTACTTCGACCAGGCCAAGCCATTTTTTGAAGGCTTCGTGAATAGTCTACCCACTGGCAACGCCCCGCTGAGCCGCGAGTTTTTGCGCCAGCGCTTCGACCTTTACCAGGCCGCGCACACTAAGGAACTACCCGCCTTGGCGCAGCTCGTGCGCGAGTTCAGCGCCCTGCTGCCCCTCACCGAAGCCGACCTTTGGGACGATGGCCCAGCCAAGCCCGCTGCGCCTTCGCCGGCACCCGCTGGCCCACTGCCACCCGCTGCTACTGCGCCGGCGCCTACCGCACCTAGCGTAGCCCCGGCAACCCCAGCCGCGCCAGCGCCTAAGCCAACCGCGCCCGTTGCCGAAGTTGCGTCTGCTCCTACCCCCTTGCCATCGGTCCAGCCGCTGCCAGCGCCTGCCCCTACCCCCTTGCCGCCGGCTGGAACGCCGCTTTATGAAAAGCTGAAAGCTACCCAGCCGGCCACGCCGCACCTAGCCGACACGCTACGCGGTGCGGCCCATAGCGCGGCCCCTCCCTTGGCCGAGCGGGGAGCGCCCAAGGTGGGCAGCCTGCGTGAGGCCATCTCCATCAACCAGCGCTTTAGCTTTATTAATGAGCTATTTAATGGGGAGAACATGGAGTACCACGCGGCCATTCAGCACCTCGACGAGCTGCCCGATGCTGACGCGGCCGCGGCCTACGTGCAGCAGGAGCTAGCCCCGCGTTACGACTGGGGCCGCAAGGAAGAGCACCTGGGTAAGCTGCTCAAGCTGATTGAGCGCAAGTTTGCGGGGGCCTAGCATGGCCGGCCAAGTCGGCTGGCTACGGCGCTGGCTGCTGCCCTGGGCGCTAGCACTGGGCGCGCTACTCAACGCGGCCTACCCCATGTACCGGCACTACGATTTTTCGCACTCGCTCGACACACGCAGCTACCTGCGCCTGGCCAGTGGCCGCTTCGATAGTGTAAGCGTGACGCGGCGCTACCGGCTGCTGGTACCGCTGGCGGCCGGTGCGCTGGCTCGGCCATTGGCTAAGCTCGGCGACCCCGCTGGTGCGGTGCGCCCGCCCGGCGAGTGGCCAGCACGGCTGGCTTTTTATTTGATTAATTGCTTGGTGCTGAGCGCAGCGGGTGCGTTATTTTACCAGGCGGCGCGGCTAGCTGGCGCCGGCGAAGGTGCTGCAGGCATAGCGCTGCTGGCGGTGCTTAGCAGCCGCTGGGCTGGCTACGCGGCGGGCCTACCCCTCACCGATAGCCTGTATTTGCTAGTGTTTGGGCTGGGCTACTACGCGGTGCGGCGCAGCCAGGCAGGCGGCGGGCCGGGAGCAGGTTGGGCCCTAGCGGCAGCTTTGTTGCTGGGGCCGCTGGCGAAGGAATCGTTCGTATTTTTGCTGCCCTGGCTGCTGTGGTTTGGGCGGCGAGCGCTGAGCTGGCGCGGACAAGCGGTGGCGCTAGTTGTGGGCGTAGCAGCACTGGTGGCAGTGCATGCATGGGTTGATAAAGCGGCCGGCGCCCCAGCCTCAGCGAGCGTGCACAACGCCTTGGCGCACGTCGAAAACATCACGTATTCGCTGCGGCGTGGGTTTTCGCTGAAAGGCGCGGCGGAGCTGTTCAGCGTTTTTGGTTTGTTCTGGCTACCAGTGTTAGTAGCAGGGGCGCGGCCAGCTGGGCGGCGGGCACTGACCCCGGTACTGGGCTGGCCCGAGGCGGGGCTATTAGCCGTGGTAGCGGTGCATCAGCTGCTCTCGGGCGACCTGGGCCGCATGGGCTACCTGCTGGCCCCGGCCTTTACAACAGCGTTGGCTTTGAGCCTAGGCTGGCTAGGGCGGTTACTCCCTGCCACCGATACCAGCCGCGTAAGGTAACGCGGGCCGAAAAAAGTAACGAACGAGTCGACCCGCTGGGTACCCAGCCCGGCCAGCAGGGGCGCAGCCGCATCGCCCTGCGTGAGCTGGGCACGATCGAGGGGCCGGTAGCCACCCAGCGCGTCGGTATACACGGTGTCGCCAGCAGCCAAGCGAGCCATTAGCCAAACTCGGAAATCCGCCTTATCGGGTCGCGTCAGCCCACCCACGCGGGGCGCGGCATTGGGCTGGCCGGTGTAGTAGTGCAGCTGATTACGCAGCAAGTTGGGATCGCGCAGCAAAAACCACGCACTAGGCTGGCTGAGCACCCGCGCCCGCAGCGCCGGCCCGGTACCGGTGTAATCGAGCAAATGCGCCGGCACCAACCCGAAAGCCAGATTCCAGCTCAGCAAGGCCAAGCCCGCGGCCGCCACCCGGCGCGGCGGCCAAGCCACCAGCCAGCCCCCGGCCAGCGCCACCGCCGCCAGCGCAGGCAGCATGGCCATAAACTCGGCATTGCCGGCCGCCTGCGCCGCAAAGGCCAGGTGCAGCCCCCCAATGAGCGCGTGCGTGCGCCGCACGGTGCGGGCCAAACTTACCGCTGCCACGGGGGGTAGGGCTGGGGCCGGGCGGCTGCCACCCAGCGCGCTATATACGCCCAGCGCCAGGCTGCTCAGTGCCACGCCGCCCAGCAGCAGCGGCCAGCGGTGCAGCAGCGGCAGCAGGTTGCCGTGCACCTGCACAGCCGTCCTCACCAGGCTGATGGCCGTGAGCAACAATGCCTTACTTCCTATCTCTACCCGCGCGCCGCCCGTGAGGTAGTCGTGCAGCGCAAAGCGCACCACGTGTCCTACCCCCCCCGGCGCGGCCAAAGTGTAGGCCAGTGGCACCAGCAGCGCGGGCACGGCGTAGCACCCGGCGTTGGCCAGCGTGGGCCGGCCGCGCCAGGGCCGCAGCCCCAGCAGCAGCCCTAGCCACCACCACACCATAAGTTGATGCACCAGGCAGGCCAGCACGGCCAGCAGCCCGGCCAGCAGCAGCCAGCTCCGACTTTTCTCTTCTGCTTGACTAGCCCGCGCCCAAGCCAGACTGGCCAGCAGCGCCAGTAGCAGCGGCTGGATGTACGTCTCATTTTCGGTAGCAAAGCGCAGCATGCCAAAGCAGCTGCCCACCATCAGCACCCACGCCGCTATTGCGCCACTCGGCGCGCCCGCCCGGCGCAGCAGCGGCGCCAGTGCCAGCAGGCAGCCGCCGGCGGCCAGCGCATTCAGACGCTGCAGCCACACCAGCGTGGACCAGCCGGCCGGCGTGGGGCCGCTGGCGCCCACCAGCCGCAGCCAATGCGCGCCGATACCATTATAAAGCAGGTGGTGGGGCTGCCACAGCTCTTGGCCCCAGCGGGCGCAGGCGGCGTAGTACCACGCGTCGCCGGTAGCGTTGGCAGTGGGCAGCGCCAGGCACAGGAACGTGAGCAGGCCCGCTACAGCCAGGCTGGGCCAGCTGTGGCCAGGGCGAGGGGGGTAGGCAATAGTGCGGCGCGGCATAGGAGGCGCAAGCTAGGCGCGGCTATCCAATCTCACCGCTTATGGGGCTTTGACAAATAGCAGGGTAATAAGACCGCTCCGACCATCACTAATGGTGCTCTGTAACTTATACCCTTCTTGGTATAGATTACTTATAAGCTTGTAGTACCCTAAACCACTATCGGTAAGTCGCTTATCAGAGGCACCGCTCTCAAAAGCTACCTTTTCGCTCCTACCCTCGCCACGGGTAATAACGGCATTAATGGAAGCGCCGCTATCGTAAATACGCACCACTACAATGTCGGTAGGTGGGACCACGGCGGCCCGCAGCGGGGCGGCCAGCGCCAGCAAGCAGGCGCACAAGAGGAGGAGCTTTTTCATGCCGGCTAAGGTACATGACCCTACCCCTCGCTACCGCAGCAAATCCTGCTTGCGGTGTGCATCGAGGGCCAGCAGCGTGAAGAGCAGCACCGTGAACGACCACAGCGACGAGCCACCGTAACTGAAAAATGGCAGCGGAATGCCCACCACCGGCATCAGGCCCATCGTCATACCCAGGTTCACGGTGAAGTGCACGAACAGGATGCTGGCCGCGCAGTAGCCATAGGTGCGCCCAAACACCGATTTTTGGCGCTCGGCCACCAGCAAAATGCGCCACAGCAGCGCCAGGTACAGGCCAATGACCACCAGGCAGCCGGCCCAGCCCCACTCCTCGCCCACGGTGCAGAAGATGAAGTCGGTGCTCTGCTCGGGCACAAAGTCGAACTTGGTTTGGGTGCCGTTGAGGAAACCTTTGCCAAACCAGCCGCCCGAGCCGAGCGCGATTTTGCTTTGCGTCACGTTCCAACCTTTGCCCAGCGGGTCTTTGCCGGGGTCGATGAGCATCTCGATGCGCTGGCGCTGGTGGGGTTGTAGCACCTGGTTGAAGAAGAAATCTACGCCGAACACCATGCCAATCACCAGCGCCCAGGCGCTCAGGCTTAGCGGCAGGTGGTGGCGCCACAGCCGCGAGTTTAGCAAAAACGCTACCCCTAGCACTACCGTAAAAATGCCCACCAGCCACAGCTTGGGCACCAGCAGCGCCAGCAGCAAAATGATGCCGCCCGCCGCCAGCAGCAGCAGGATAATCGGCGACATGCCCTCGCGGAAATACGCCAGCAGCAGCGCCCCGAACACTAGCGCCTGCCCCGTCTCATTACTCGCCAAAATGAGCGCCACCGGCAGCAGCGTGAGGCCGGCCAGCACAGCTTGGTCGCGCCAGTTTTGGTTGCGTAGGTTGATACCGGCCATGAAGCGCGAGGTGGCCAACGCGGTCGTAAACTTGGCAAACTCAGCCGGTTGCAGGCGCACCGGTCCAAACTCAAGCCACGAGCGCGAGCCCGCAATGGGCCGCGCAATAACCAGCGTGACCAGCAGCAGGGCTATCATGCCACCATACAGCACGTAGGCAAACGTGTCGTAGGTTTTGTAGTCAACTACCAGCAAGATGACGATGAGCACGGCGGCCGTGCCCATCCAGATGAGCTGCTTAAACCAGTTGAAAGCCATGAGCTCCGAAAAACCGAGCGAGCTGAGCGGGTTGGCCGGGGCATCGGGCGAGTAGCTGGCCGCGTACACGGCCACCCAGCCCAGGCCCACCAGCACTAGGTAAATAAGCAGCAGCGGCCAGTCGATGCTGCGTGAGGAACGGGGGGTAGCAGGGGACATTCAGGAAACTTTCGGCAAAGGTCGGCAGGGAGTGTAGCGCGGACTACAAAGTCCGCGCTACGGCTAGTGGCGGCGCTTGGTGAGGTCGCCGTACATCACCCAGTTTTCCCAGCGGCTGCGGCGGGCGGCCACTTTGCCGCGCAGGTAGCGCTCTATCATGAGGCCGGCAGCGGGGGCGGCAGCCGTACCACCAAAGCCAGCATTCTCGATAAAGACGGCAATGGCGATTTTGGGGTCGTTGGCGGGGGCGAAGGCGGCGAAGGTGGAGTGGTCGGCGCCGTGGCCGTTTTGCACGGTGCCAGTTTTGCCGGCCACCGAGATGCCGTACTGCGCCAGGCTGGCAAACTCGCCGGTGCCACCGCGCCCGTCTACCACGGCCTGCATGCCGGGGATAAGGTATTTGAAGAGCGCCGTATCGACGGCCGTGTAGTGGCGCTCCCGAAACTCGGGCAGCGGCTGCCCGCTACCCCCTATGCCGCGCACAAAATGGGGCGTCACGTACCAGCCGCGGTTGGCAATGGTGGCCAGCACGTTGGCCATTTGCAGGCCTGTAATGCCGATTTCGCCCTGCCCGATGCTGAGCGAGTACACCGTTTTGTAATTCCAGTGGTGGTAGCCACGCAGCTTGTCGTAGAACTCGGGCGAGGGAATAAGGCCGCGCTTTTCGTGGCCCATGTCTACCCCCAGCTTTTCGCCCAGGCCGAAGGTTTTCACCATTTTCTGCCACTGCCCCAGGCCCAGGCGGGCGTCCTCAAACTTGTTGGTGGACTGCCCGCGCAGCACGGCGGCGCGCATCACCTGGTAGAAATACGGGTTGCAGCTTTGCTTGATGGCAATGCTCACGTTGCTGGGGTACTCGTGGCGGTGCGTGCAATGAATGAGGTGCTGGTCGCACGGGAAGCCGGTGGCCGGCGTTACCACGCCCAGCTGCATGGCCACCAGCTCATTGACGAGCTTGAAGACCGAGCCGGGCGGAAACGTTGCCATCAGCGGGCGGTCGAAGAGCGGCAGTTCGGGGTTGCGCAGCAGGTCCATGTAGCGATTGCCCATGCCCTTGCCCGACAGCATCTGGGGCTCGTAGTGCGGGGCCGACACAAAGCAGAGAATTTCGCCGGTTTTGGGGTCAAGGGCTACTATCCAGCCGCGGCGGCCGGCCAGCAGCTTCTCGCCATAGGCTTGCAGGCCGGCGTCGATGCTGAGGTGCAGGTCTTGCCCCGCCTGCGAAAGCGTGTCGAACTGCCCGCCCCGAAAAGCACCCTTGTCGATGCCGCGCACGTTTACAAGGCGGTACTGCACGCCGCGCCGGCCCATCAGCACGCGCTCGTAGTACGACTCCAGGCCTGAAATACCCACGTTTTCGCCCGGCGCGTAGTGCGCGTATTTGGGCGCTTCGAGCAGCTTGGGCGTGATGGAGCCCACGTAGCCCAAGGCGTGGGCCAGGTTTTGGGTGCGGTAGGCGCGGGCCATGCGCGCCTGCACCCGGAAGCCCGGAAAATTAATCAGGTTGTCGTTGATAGCCGCCAGCTCGGGCGTGCTCAGGTTCTGGATAATGGGCGACGGCCGCACCCGCGAGTACACTTTGGCGGTGCGCAGGGCCAAACGCAGGTCTTCCAGGGATAGCTGCATGAGCTGGCAAAACTTGGCCGAATCGAGGCGCTTCACTTCGCGGGGCACCACCATGAGGTCGTACACGGGCGTGTTGGTGACGAGCAGCGAGTCGTGGCGGTCGTAAATAGCGCCCCGATACGGCACTTGCACCTGCCGCTGCAGCGTGTTGCGGTCAGCAGCCGTTTTGTAGGAGTCATCCAGCACTTGCAGGTAGAACAGCCGACTCGCAAACAGCAGCCCCACCAGCGTAAAAATTGCCAGCACCACGTAGCGCCGGCCTTCCAAATATTGCATACATCAAAGTTACGACTGGCTTAACCGGGGACGGTGCGGAATCATTCACTGGTTGAGCTTATCGCTGGCTTTGGCCCGCGGCCTACCCCCCGCGCCCGCGCCAGTACCTTTGTGGTTTCCCTTTCTGCCTATGCCGCCGCTCGCCACGCCCACCGCCAACACTGCTTTCTCTGGCCTCATCTCCGTAGTAGCGCCCCTCTACAACGAGGTCGACACCGTGGCCCAGCTCGTGAGCCGGGTGGCCACCGTGATGCAGCAGCACGGCTACGACTACGAGCTCATCCTCGTCAACGACGGCAGCACCGACCGCAGCTGGCAGCTGATGCGCGAGCTGGCCGCCCACGACCGCCACCTGGTAGCCATCGACCTGGCCGGCAACTACGGCCAGACCATCAGCCTGCGCGCCGGCTTTGCCCAGGCCCGCGGCGAGGTCATTATCGCCATGGACGGCGACTTGCAGCACGACCCGGCCTACATTCCGCAGTTTATCAGCCTCATCAACGAGGGCTACGACATGGTGGGCGGCGCCAAGGCCAAGCGGCCCGAAGGGCCCATTGCCACGGCGCTGGCCACCACGGCGCACGGCATCATCCGGCGCTTGTCGGGGGTGCAGCTGCGCTACTTTGGGGCTACCTACAAGGCCTACCGCAGCTACTTGGTGAAGAATGTGGAGCTGCTCGGCGACGCCCACCGCTTCTTGGGCGCGCTGGTGGCCCGCAAAAACCTGCGCTACTGCGAGTTTCCGATTGAGATTCACGAGCGGCAGTTTGGCCAGAGCAACTACAAGATTAGCAAGCTGTTCTATGTCATTCTGGACTTGTTTATTCTGCGCTTTTTCATCGTGCACTCGCGCAAGCCATTCCGGCTGTTTGGCCTGGCGGGCCTGCTCAGCTTGCTGGTGGGCGGCGTACTATCGGGCCAGTTTCTGGTGCGCTCCATCTTCTTCGGCCTCAATATCGAAGCCCGCTACCCCCTCGAATTCATCTTCAGCCTGTTCCTGATAATGGCCGGCATTTTCCTGCTCTGCTTCGGCGTGCTAGCCGAAATCGGGATGTACAACTACTACTCGCGGCCCTCACGCAAACCTTACGTGGTACGGCACTTGACGGGGGGGTAGGGCAACGAAAGTACACTACGCATTTTAGGAGCTGTTTCTAGTTAGTTTTTTGCTCCTTCCTGAATCGTTTGTCATTGACGCGCTGCCGCTCGCACTGACAAACGATTTTTTAGTGACTCACCCGCTTTTCAGAAAGTAGCTCCTTGAAAAAGCTTATCATCAACTGCGACGACTACGGCTGGGATGCACCCGCTACCCAGGCCATCCTGGAGCTGGGCGCGGCCGGACAGGTGAGCAGCACTACCGTGATGGCCAACTTCGCCAGCGACGCCGACCTGCGCGCTCTGCACCAGTTGGCCTCCCCTACCCTATCGGTGGGCCTGCACCTGACCCTGAATGCCGGCGCGCCGCTGAGCGCCGCCTCAGCCGTACCCTCATTGGTTGATAAAGACGGGCAGTTTTATCCTTCCAGCCAGTTGTGGCAGCGCTACCTGCGCGGCCTAGTACGGCGCGAAGAAATGAAGCAGGAAGTAGCTGCCCAGCTGCGCCGCTTGGCCGCTGCTGGCCTACCTCCCTCGCATGCCGACAGCCACCAACACCTGCACCAATACCCGGTGCTGGGCCCGGCGCTGCTTGGCATCTTGCGCGAACTGGGTGTGCGCCGGGTGCGCCGACTCACGGCGGCTGGGCGGCTCGATGGCCGCGGGCTGGTGCTACAGGCGTTTGCGCGCAGCAGTCGCCACGCCCTGCGCGGCCTCGCTACGCCGGGCGCGCTGGTGAGCACGTTTTCGACCGAGCCGGCCAGTTCTTTCGGCTTCCGAAGGGGGGTAGGGGCCGCGTTTCGGCAGGCCGACGTGGTAGAGTTCATGAGCCACCCGGGCCTAAGCGAGCGCCCCGGCTCGCCGCTAATGCGGGTGCCCGAGTACGAATTCTGGCGTGACGGCGCGGCGCGCGAGCTGCTGCGCGAGCTGGGCGGCGAGCTGGTGAGCTATCTTTCGCTGTGATTTTCAGTCGCTTTCAACTCCTCCGGCATTCCTTCTTGCTCCTGGGTTCAGCTATTTTGCTGGGCTGCCAGGGGCCGGTTCAGCAAGCGCCTACCCCCGAGAAGATTTTTGTGCGAGGCCGCAAATTTATTTATGCGGCTTCGCACACTGCCCCCGACGGGCACCTATTGAACCGCGACACGGTGGCGATAACTTGCTTGGGCAAGTACAAACCGGGCCGATACGATACCACGCAATTCAAAATAGGGTACAGCTACAATGCTACTTCGGCGCCCAGCTCGTTTCCGGGTGTGCTAGAAAATGACACCGCGCTGTGGTACCACCCGCCCCGCGATGGCCAATACCGTATCCTAGAGCTGAGCCCGTTTCCCTACATCAAACTACCCGTCCGCCAGGGGCAACGCTGGCAGTGGGAGCTAGGCGTGGGCCACCAGTGGGGCGATGCCCAATGGGCTACCTGGCAGGGCGAGATGCGCATAACCAGCACTTATGAAGTAACCGGCCAGCAGCTACTGGCCACTCCCGTGGGTAAGCTATCATGCTGGGTGGTGGAAGCCCAAGCCACCTGCAAAAAGGGTACGGCTGCCCTCACCTCCTTCTACAACCCGCGCTACGGCTTCGTGCGCCTAGCTTATCGCACCTTGAATGACCGCCGCGTGACGCTAAACCTGGTGGCCGTCACGACCATAGACACTTCGCAACCCGATGAGTTTCTACCTAAAGGTTTCCAGACGCTTGGGCCAGTGGTGCAACACTGAGTGAGTTAGCGCACCCGCTCTACCTTCACTACCGCGCCCACCAGCGATACCGCCGCCGTAATCACGTAAAACAGCACGCTTACGCTCACCGCTACCGGCGCGCTAAGCGCAAAGAGCTGGGCACCATACAGAAACGTGAGCTCACGCGCACCCAGGCCACCCACCGTGAGGGGCAGCACTGCTGCGATACTGGAGGCCAGAAATACCAGCAGGTAGGGCAGCACCGGCCCACCAGCGGCACCCAGCGCGGCCAGCAGCGCCCACGCACACAGCACCTGCGCACTCTGCACGCCTAGCGCCTCCCACGAGGTACGCCCAAAGGCCCGCCCAAATTCTTTGAACAGCCCGCGGCCCAGCGCGTAGCTCAGGCCCAAGCCCAGTGGCACCAGCGCTAGCGGTACTGCTCGCCACCAGGGGGGTAGGGCCAGCTCACCTACCGAGCGTAGCTCGGCAGCAGGCACCACAGCCAGCAGCCCCAGCAGCAGCACCAACAGGGCCACCATGCCGCTGAGCCTATCGAGCAGCAAAGCACGAAAAATGAGCGTCCGCCGCCCGGGGAACTCGCGGCCCAGTAGGTACACCTTGTAGCCATCGCCGCCTACGCCACCGGGCAAAAACAGGTTGTAAAACATGCCCAGCCAGTACAGCCGCAAATTGTAGCGCTCGGTGAGCTGGATATCGACGGTGCGAAAAAACGTATTCAGCCGCACCGACGAAATCAGCTTAGACAGTGTGAACAGGGCCGCGGCCAGCGCCAGCCAGCCCGGCCGGGCCTGCCGCAGCGTGCGGCCCAGGGCCGGCAGGTCGAGGTGGCGGGCCACCAGCCACAGCGCCCCGGCCATAAACGCCAGCTTCAGCAGCAGTGCCGCGTAGCGGCGCCAGCGGGGGGTAGGCTGCGCGGCAGCTTCGGCAGCAGGCGGGTAACTCACGGCAGCAGCTGAATGACCCGGAAGTGGATATTGCGGTCTACCCGCATCGTATCGAGCGTGCGGTAGCGCAGGGCGCTGAGCCAGTACTCGTCGCCGAGGTATAGCGTATCGGGGTGGGGCGGGTGGGTGGCAGTGCGTAGGGTTTGGCCGCGCTCACGGGCAATGTAGAAGGCCTCCACATTGTCGAGCGGCGTGCCAGGCAGCAGCAGTAGCGGCCTACCCTTGGTTTCGCGGCCAATACGCATGGCGGCCGTGCGGTAGGGCACTTCGGGCGAAGTAGTCATGCGGGCCGGAAAGATAAAAATATCGAACGCCAGCCGCAGCACCAGTAGGTAGTAGCCCAACACCAACAGGCGGTAGTCGGCCAGCTTCCAAAACAAATACGTGCCCAGCGCCAGCACTACAAACAGTCCCAGGCTCAGTGGCCACGAAGCCGGCACCCCGCGCAGAAACGCCACGTGCCCTGCCGACAGCAGCCCTACCCCCTCAGCCGCGCGCAATAGTGGCGGGGCCAGCAGCGACGCGGTGCTGAGCACCAGCAAAGCCAGCAGCGCGCCGTCGAGCCAGCTCACCAGCTTGCGCCCCGCCAGTTGCTGCCGCAGGTGCTGGTAGAGTGGGATGACGACCGTGAGGCCCAGCGGTACCATCATGAACAGGTAGCGCGGAATGGTAGCCGGCGACAACCAGTAGACCGGCAAAATGGCCAGAAACAGCAGCGTGTTATAGCGCAAAAACGGCTGCCCCAGTACCCAGCGGCGCGCCCCTGGCACTAGTAGGCCAGCCACCAGCAGCGTCCAGGGCAGGAAATGCTTGATAAAGTCAAACGGAAACAGCAGCACGTACTGGATAGAATCGGCCAGGGGCTGAGCGGCCACTGTGCGCTGGCTCGACTGCGACCAGAGTGTTTCTAAGGCCACTTCGAGCGAGTTGTGGCGGCTGTAAATCAAAAAGTAGGTACCCAAAATGGCCAGCATCACCCCTACCCCCAGCACGTGCTGCCAACTAAACAAGCGCCGCCACTGCCGGGTATCGAGGCAATACACGAGCAAGGCAATGCCCTGGAAAACCATCGACGGCAGCCCTTTCAACAAGAAGCCGACCGCCGTGAGCGCGTAGGTGAGCACGAAGAGCCGCGTCCACTGCCCGCGCTGGCCCAGGTACCACACAGCCATAAAGCCCAGCCACGTGAGCGCCGCGTGCCACAGGTCAATCAGCCCCAAAAAGGAATCGTAAAACAGCACCCGGCCGGTAGTAGCAAACGCCAGCGCTACCGTAAAAGCCAGCCGCGTGCCCAGCTGCGGGCGCAGCACCCGCCACAGCGCCGTGGTGTAGAGCAACAGCGCTGCAATGGTGGGCACGCGCAAAATAAACTCATCCTGCCGGCCCGTGAGCCTAAACAGCGCCACCAGCAGCCAGTTGAAGAGCGGCGGCTTGTTGTAATAAGGAAAGCCCTGGAGCGTAGGCGCAAAGAACTGGTCGGAGTAGTGCATCTCCAGTGCCACCAACGCCCGAATGGGCTCATCTACCAGCAGCGGCTGCCAGCCCAGGTGCAACAGCAGCGCCGGCAGCGCCAGCAGCAGCGTAAGCGCCGCCACCCACCACGGACGTTGGCTGAGGGCAGTAATTGCCCGGCGGGCTAACGATTCTACCACAAGTTTGGTTAGTTGTTCGGGAGTAGCTGCCCGCCAGCGGCCACCCGCAGGCGGCGCGGCCCCCAGTGGGTGGCAACCTCACAAAGGTACGCCACCAACGCAGGCTGGCCTGCGCATGGCAAGCATCCTATCATTTCGTAAGTTTGACGTATGTCGTCCCCTACTGCCCCTACCCCGCCCGACCGCCTCACCCAAACGCTGCTGCGCCACGGCCTACGCCAAACGCCCGTGCGCCGCGCCGTGCTGGCTGCTCTCAGCGGCAAAGGCTATGCCCTCACCGGGGCCGAGATTGAGCAGGAAATCGGCACCGACACCGACCGTATCACGCTCTACCGCACCCTAAAAAGCTTCGAGCAGCAGGGCCTTATCCACCGCGTTATCGACGATACCGACGTGCTGCGCTACGCCGCCTGCTCCATCGAGTGCTCGGCCGAAGCTCACTTCGACAACCACGTGCACTTCAAGTGCGGCGTGTGCAGCCACACTTATTGCCTAAGCCAGGTTGCTATTCCGGCGGTGCAGTTGCCCGGCGGCTTCCAGGCTCAGCGCCGCGATTTCCTGCTCTCCGGGACCTGCCAGTTCTGTCAGAGCTAAATAGCTGCGCCCACTAGTTCTTTTTAGTCGAGCAGGGGGGTAGGGCCTCTGGTGTTCCCTATTCCCCTGCCCAAACGCAAAAAGCGTCCGCAAGCCTGGGCCTGCGGACGCTTTCAGTTGTAACGGGAGTGGAGAATATCGGAGTCGAACCGATGACCTCTTGCATGCCATGCAAGCGCTCTAGCCAGCTGAGCTAATCCCCCGTTTGGTATCTCTACCGTGGCGCCTATTGCGCGTTGGTTCTGCAAAAGTACGTCGGCAGTTGGCTTACGCAAGCGTACGAGCCAATATTCTTCGCAACTACCCCAAAATCAGGCGCAAAAAAAAGGGCGAGGAAATTTCCCCGCCCTTTTTGACTTTCATCTGGCCAGTTTGGCTTAGTTGAAGATGTAGCGTACGCCTAACTGCCCCTGCCAGCGCGAACCGAGGTTCGAGAAGTCATACGAGCGGTTGGTAGTAGTAAACGAAACCGGGAACGAGTAGGTCGGCTGCACGTTGGCACCCGTTGTTTCGGGGCGTAGCAGCTCTATTGCGTTGTTGGCTACCGAATACTGGCGGCCCCAGTTCTGGTTGAGCAGGTTGCCGAGGTTGAAGATATCAAATGTAATCTGGATGGTGTTTTTCTTACCACCTGCCATGAAGTTGAAATCCTGTGCTACACGAATGTCTAGCTCGTGTGTCCAGGGTAGGCGGGCGGCAAAGCGCTCTACTACCTGGCCACGGTGGCTGCGCAGATACGGGTCGTTTTCGATGTAGGCATCGAGTTGGTCCTGAATCGTGGCTACGCTGCGCGTATCAGTAGCGCTGCTGCGCACCAAGACAATCTGGCTAGCATCGCGCACATTAGTCGGCACGTAAAGCAGGTCATTGCCGGTGTTACCGTCATTGTTTACATCGCGGCCCTGGCCGTAGATGTAAGTAAGCGGTTGGCCCGACAAACCTTCGTAGAACGCCGTGAACGTGGTGGCCATAGCCCCACCGGCATAGCCGAAGGTGTAGCCCGTGCTGGCAATTACGCGGTGGCGCTGGTCGTTGCGCGAGTAGCCCAGCTCTGGGTTGTTGGGGTCAAACGCAACCTGGTTGAAGGCGAAGTTCGACATAGCGGTGCTGCTCGAGCCGCTGTTGATTTCTTTAGCCTCGCCGTAGGTATAGGCTACCGTCGAGTTCAGGCCACCCATAAAGCGCTTCTGCAACTGGATAGTAGCGTTGTAGCGATAACCCCGGCTGGTATTGTCGAGCAGGTACACGTTGGTGTAGCGGTTATCTATGCGGCGGGCGGCACCATTATTGGCGGGGTCATACACCGGGCGCTGGTCGGGGCCAGCCAAGCGGCCAATCGGGGCCGCCAAGTTGATGTCTTTATAGTAAATATCGTTTACCGTCTTAGAATAAATACCTTCCAGCGTAGCTACTACATCGCCGGGCAAGCGGAAGTCAACAGCCAAGTTCGAGCGCCATACCTGGGGTAGTTTGAAGTCGTTGCGCACCAGGTTGATTTGCGACTGGGATACAGCCGTATAACCTGCATTTCTAATCTGGTCTATCGTCAGGCCAATAGTAGGCAGGAATGCTGTGTTCGAAGTTTGGTTAACCGAGCCCTGAATCAAACCGCTGTTGGTATAGCTGTTTGACAGCCACACGAACGGCACGCGGCCCGAAAAGATACCCGTACCACCGCGCACTTGCACTTTTGAGTCGTTGTTCACGTCCCAGTTAAAGCCGATACGGGGCGAGTATAGCACCTGGCCGCTGGGGGTGTTACTGGTGCTGTACTGGCTCCCAAAACGGGCAGCTACGCCTTCATTGTTGCCGGGCTTATCTACGAACACGGGGACGTCGATACGCATACCCAACGTCAGGCGCAGATTTTCCACGGGCGTGTATTCATCTTGAGCATAGAAGCCCAGCTGTGCGGCTTTGAAACGGGATTCACCACCATTGGCAGTGGGGTAGCTAGCTTGAACGCCCGAAGCACGGCCGTTTACGAAGTTGTCAATTGAGGTGAAGGTGTAGTAGCCCGCGCCGTTGTTGAGGAACAGGTTGCGGAATTTGAAGCCTTCGTTGTGCGTGCCCAAAGTGAGTGTGTGCTTGCCAAACTGCTTGGTCAGGTTGTCGGTGATTTCGACGATGTCCTGGTCAAGCTGATTTCCAACCGAAGCCCGCTCCTGGCCGAACTGGTAAGTAATGCCGTTGTCTACAATTTGGTACGCCGGGCCGGGGGCACCTACCACATCGCGCGAGTCGCGGATGGCCGTGTAGGTCAAAATCAGCTTGTTAGACAAGCCACCTGTGAAGCGCGAGTTCAATTCAGCTACCGTGCTATTAGTCGTGTTGTTGAACTGGTAGGCATTGTTGCTGAAGCGAATGCTAGCCGAAGAGCGCGTGAGGTTGTCATCGAACGCGTTCACGAAGTTGTGGCGTAGCGTCAGGGTATTGTTTTCCGAGAGGTTGAAGTCTAAGCGAGCAAAAATCTTGTTGCTTTGGGTACGGCGGTTGAAGTTACCGTAGCTGCCCACATCGTAGTTGCCGTAGCGGGCCGTGTTGGCGGCATTGGCAATCCGCTGCAAGTCAGCTATGCTGGCCCGCGAGTCGGCGGTGCCCGGCACAAAGCCGAGCGGCGCGCTCACACGGGCAATCTCACCGTTCAGGAAGAAGAAAACCTTGTCCTTTACTACGGCACCACCCACGCGGAAGCCCGTCTGGTAGTTGTAGAACTCGTCGAGCTTGGTGCGGGGCTCGTTTACGCTCTTACCGGCCGTGTTCTGGTTACGACCAAAGCCATAGATAGAAGCCGAGAAATCATTGCTACCCGAGCGGGTTACGGCGTTTACGCCGGCGCCAGTGAAGCTGCCCAACGTTACGTCGTAGGGAGCCAGCACTACCTGAATCTGGTCGATGGCGTCGAGGGCGATGGGGTTGGTGCCTGCCTGGCCACCGGGCGTGCCCGAGCCAGCCAGACCGAATACGTCGTTGTTCACGGCGCCGTCGATGGTGATGTTGTTGTAGCGGTTGTTAGCGCCGCCAAATGACGAGCTGCCGCCGCCAGCCGCCTGGGGCGTGAGACGGGTAAAATCGTTCAGGCTGCGGTTGAGGGTAGGCAACTGCTGTATCTGCGCGCGGCTCACATTGGTTTCGGCGCCGGTGCGGCCCGCGTTGATAACCGGGTCGGGGCGGCCAGTCACTACCACGTTGCCGAGCTCGGTGGTCGATGTGCTCAGCGGAATGTCAAGGCGCAGGGTTTCGCCCAGGGCCAATACGATGCCAGTGCGGGTTACATCTTGGTAGCCCACAAACGATACCTTAATCGTGTAGGGACCGCCCACGCGCATACCCTGAATATTGTAGCGGCCGTCGCCATTGGTCCCTACCCCATACTGCGTATTAGTTGGGGTGTGGATGGCCAGCACCGTAGCCCCTGGCAGGGCCCCGCCAGTAGCGTCGGTCACTGCCCCGCTCATCGAAGCGGTAGTAGCACCCTGCCCCCAACCCAAATGGGCCGTTAGCATAAGCAGCAGAAGCAGCGTAAAGTGGCGTAAAGATAAATTTCTCATAAAATGAAGAAAAGTGAAAAGGCTCGCAATTGCCAATATGCTGCAAAGTTACGCGGCTCTGATACTTGGCGCCTTATTTTCTCATCAAATACTCATTTAGCCTAAGCAGTTATTCAGCCGTAATACATTTTTAAAGTCTTGCGCTAATTGACACCTATTATATAGGTTAGCCTATCTCACACACGTACCAACAGGTACTTAGCACCTCATACCTAGCTAAGCAAAATACCTAAATAATACCATTTTCTTCCTTTAGGCACCAAAAAAAAGGCGGGGTAGGAATTACTTCCTACCCCGCCTTTTCGGGTTTCTGCCGGTAAAGGCTAGGTGTTGCTACTTAGTTGAAGATGTAGCGGATACCTACCTGGGCCTGCCAGCGCGAGTTGAGCGTAGTCACATCGTTGCGGAACGTTGTATTCAGCGTCTGAGCACGCGTGGTAGTGCTAGGCGCCGTAGCGAACTGGTACTGGAACGTCGGGCGGCCTTGGCTGTCGTAGTTCTGGAAGGCAAGCGGTGAGCTGGTGTACTGGAACTGGTAGGTGCCCCAGTTGCGGTTCAACAGGTTGCCGATGTTGAAGATATCCACACTCAACTGCAGCGAATTGCGGTTTTCTCCGATGTTGGTGAAGATGTCCTGCAAGATGCGGAAGTCAACGCGGTGCTGCCAGGGGTTTGAGGCGCCATTGCGCTCGGCATACTGGCCACGGCGCTGGCTCAGGTACTTGTCCTGCTTGATGAAGTTGTCCAAGTCAGTCCACTGCTGGGCCGCGGTGTAGGTGAAGGCACCGGTGGGGCTAGCGGCGATAGCGCGGTCAACCAACACAATTTCGCTCTGGCTGCGCGGGATGTACATCAGGTCGTTGCCAGTTACGTTGTCACCGTTCATGTCGCCGCCATATACGTAGGAGAAGCGACCGGCCGGAGCGCCTTCGTAGAACAGCGAGATGCTGGTAGCCAGGTGGCCAATGTACTCCTTGCGGTAAGAAAGCGAGCCGATTACGCGGTGCTGCACCAGATAAGACGAGTAGCTTAGCACGTCGGCATTCGGGTCACCCGATACGGCGCGGCCGGCCCAGCTCGACTGGGCTACCGAGCCACCGTCGTTTACCGAGCGCGAGTCGGAGTAGGTATAGGCAGCCATGGCGTAGAAACCAGCGCTGAAGGTCTTCTGCAACTGAGCCGTTACGCTGTACGAATAACCCTTATTGGTATTATTCAGCAGAATAGCATCCGTGATGTTTGGGCTATTCAGCGAGTACGTCGTGCTATTTATAACAGGTGCACCGTTTAGTACCTGGCCGTAGATGCGATTGGTAGGAGCAAACAAATTGGGCGTAGCCACTGGATTGGTGCGCGCCGTCGTGGTATAGAATATCGGGCGACGGTCACCGCTGTTCGGGTCGCTCGACGACGAGTTGGCGTTTACAGTCGAGTAAGGAAGGTTCACGTTCTGGAAGTATACCGCGTTCAGGTCCTTGGTGTAGATACCTTCGAGGGTAGCGATGATACCGCCGGGCAGCTCTTGGTCGATAGCCAGGTTGCTGCGATACACTTGGGGAAACTTAAAGTCGCGGGCCGTGAAGGCTACGTTATACGACGTGTTCGGGCCGAGTGCTTTTAGTTGGTTGCGGTAGGTGTCTACATTGGGGCTGAAGGGGTAGCCAGCCGCCGTCGTGCCTTGCACGTCGATGGAGCCAAACTGCACGCCGTTGTTACCGGCCTGGTTTGATACCCATACGAACGGAATACGGCCGGTGAAGATACCCGTACCACCACGCACCTGGGCGCGCTTGTCGTCGTTCACGTCCCAGTTGAAACCAACGCGGGGCGAGAACAGCGGCGTCTTCTTGGGCAGCTGGCTGGTGTTAATTCGGATACCATCGCGGAAACCGGTCAGGGCAGCTAACCCAGTGTTCTGTACGATGTCAGAAAACACAATCGGCAAGTCGCCCCGGATGCCGTAGGTCACCTTGAAGTTGCTGATGGGCGACCACTCGTCCTGCACGTACAGGCCAATCTGCGCAGCTTTGGTGATGGCGAAGGGGAACGAGCCATCGGCAGTAGCAGCATAGCGCACCTGGTAGCGCTGCGCCGAGCGCAGGCCTTCATTTTGCGTACGGGGGGTAGGCGTACCCGAGCCGTTCACATAGTTGTAGCCGTAAGGCGCCGCCGCCGTGGCAGCCGAAGCGTAGAAGTCCTGAATCGAGTTGTACACAAACGCGCCGTAGTACTGAGGCGCAAAGCCGTTGCTGTACTTATAAAGCTCGTTGTAAGTACCAACCGTTACGTTGTGCTTGCCGAGGTAAGCCGTGAAGTTGTCACCAAACTGGTACGTGTCGGAGTTCAGGACGTTGAAAGCCGAGAAAGGCTCGTAGCCGAAAGCCGTCAGTTCCTGCGAAGCAGTGACGCGGGCATTTACAGCGCTTAGTGTCCCAGTAGTGCCAATGTCAACCAGCGGGAACAAAGGAATTTCGCCGCCGCCAGCACTCTGGCGGTAGTCGCGGTTGGCGAGGTAGCCAGCGGTCAGGTTGTTCGAAAAGCGGGCGCCAAACGTGCTGTTCAACTCAGCAATAAACGAGTTGAGATTGTTGTTGATGCGGTAATAAGACGACAGGAAGGGCAGGCCGAAAATGGACTGCGAGCGGCTATTACCCACGGCACCCGAGCCGCTAGCCGGCACATCGCGGTACGACTTGAGGTAGTTGTACTTGATATTGAAACGGTGGTTCTGGCTGATGTTCCAGTCGAGCTTCGCCGTAATCTTATCACTGTTCGAGGCTAGCGTAAAGCCTTCGTACGCGCCGGGGTTGTAGCCGTAGTTGCTGGTGAGAAAAGAGCTTAGGCCATCGAGGTCGGCAGCCGAGGCACTCGACACAGTGGAGCCAGCCGTGCCACGGTTGGCCGTGAAGTTGCCCGTAGGCGGGTCGGTGCGACGCTCGCGCTCGGCGTTCACGAAGAAGAACAACTTGTCCTTGATAATGGGACCACCGAAGCGGAAACCAACGTTGTAAAGGTTAAACGTGGCAATTGGCGAATTGCTGTCCTGCACTTTGTCGCCTACGTAGTTCTGGTTGCGGTAAAAACCGTATACCGAAGCCGAGAATTTGTTGGTGCCCGAGCGGGTCACAGCGTTTACACCAGCGCCGGTAAACGAACCCTGACGCACGTCGAACGGCGCAATGCTCACCTGAATCTGGTCGATGGCGTCGAGCGAGATGGGCTGCGCGTTGGCCTGGCCCCCAATGGTACCCGATAAACCAAACGAGTTATTGAAGATGGCTCCGTCGATAGTGATGTTGTTGTACAGGCCGTTACGGCCCGCAAAGCCACCATTGCCGCTAGACTGCGGCGTGAGGCGGGTGTAGTCGCTCAGCGAGCGGTTGATAGTAGGCAAGCGCTCAATTTGGGCGCGCTGAATGGTGGTAGCAGCTCCCGTCCGGTCGGCATTGATAACCGGGTTTTGACGGCCAGTTACGGTTACTTCCGTCAACTGAGTCGAAGCTTCGCCGAGTTTTACATCGAGGCGGAAGTTTTCGGCCAGCGTCAGGTTAACGCCCGTCCGGTTGAAATCCTGGAAGCCTACAAACGTAACTTTTACGGTGTAAGGTCCACCCACCCGCATGTTCTGAATATTGAAGCGGCCGTCGGCGTTAGTAGGCGCTACATACTGCGTGTTGGTAGGCGTGTGCACCGCAATAACCGTGGCCCCCGGTAGAGCTTGGCCCTTGGCATCGGTGATGGTGCCACTCATGGCAGCTGTGGTAGCACCCTGGCCACAGCCCACGTGGGCCAACAGCAGCAGTACTACCAGCGCAAACGCGTGTCGTAAGTACAATAACTTCATGAATAAGAAGAAAAAGTGAGAAAAAAGAGCAGCGGATGGGGGCACAAAGGTACTTCGCACCCCTGAAAATCCTGTTACGGCAATGTTAACAATCTAATTGTTAGCGGCTTGCCGGCTCTTTTCTTCACCAAATCCTCATTTTCACTTCATAAACGAGGTCGCACTGCCCGAATGAAACGGCTGAGGTAATAGTCAGCTTCAAAGCTATTCTCGATGACACCCAGCGAGGTGGAAGCATGAATAAATTCTACCCCCTCTACATCGACGACCGTCACCATGCCCACGTGGGTAATAACCTGCGAGCCGGGTGAAGCCCCAAAAAAAAGAAAGTCGCCAGGCTTTAAATCGGTTGGCTTCACGGGGTCGCCCCAGGCGGCCTGCTCGTTTGATGAGCGTGGAATAGTGACGCCCGCATCAGCAAACGAGAGCTGGAGCAGCGCCGAGCAGTCCATGCCCAGGCGCGTGGTGCCACCAAAAAGGTAAGGCGTACCCTGGTAGGCGCGGGCATTTTCGATGACGCTGGCCAGCGTACCGGTGGCATTGCCGGTGCGCGTGGGGCGCTTTACCACAATTTTGGTAGTGGTGGCACTTCCAGTGGGGGTAGTAGCCCGACTCTTAGTCTTAATCGTGGAGCTGCGGCCACCACTGGGCCGAGCCACCCGCTCGCCATGCTTGAGGCGGGCCATGTCGCGGGCCGAGTAATAGCGGCCATTGTGCTGGTTGAGCTTGCGCTGGCAGCTGCTACCCAGCAGTAACAATACGATTACCAGGCTATAATACCCTCGCCCCGCTCTGCTAGCCGCTAGCCAGCGCTCTATTGGTAGCACTTTGGCCAGTGGCCGTACCTTCGTTTTTTCACACTGCATTACTGGCAAATATAGCCCGGCGACTTTCAGCCGCATTTTTTCACTCATGCCTTTTAACGCCCTTACCCCCGCCCTAGTATCCGCTTTTGAAGCGCTGCTGAGCCCGGCGCATGTGCTCACGGCCGCCACCGCCGAGGCCCAACAGTACGAAGCCTACGGCCGCGACCACACCGAGGATTTCCATTTTGCGCCCGATGTGGTGCTGCGGCCCGGTACCCCCGAGGAGGTCAGCGCCATCATGAAGCTGTGCCACGAGCACCAGGTGCCCGTGACGGCCCGCGGCGCCGGCACCGGCCTCAGCGGCGGCGCCCTCCCCATCCACAATGGCGTGGTGCTGAGCATGGAGCGCTTCAATAAGATACTCAAAATCGATGAGCGCAACCTACAGGCTACCGTGGAACCGGGCGTGGTGACCGAGGCATTCCAGAACGCAGTGAAGGAAGTGGGCCTGTTCTACCCCCCCGACCCGGCCAGCAAAGGCTCGTGCTTTTTGGGTGGCAACTTGAGCCAGAGCAGCGGCGGCCCCAAGGCCGTGAAGTACGGCACCACCCGCGACTACGTGCTGAACCTGCAAGTAGTGCTGCCGACCGGCGAGATTATCTGGACCGGCGCCAACACCCTCAAGTATGCCACGGGTTACAACCTCACGCAGCTCATGGTGGGCTCGGAGGGCACGCTGGGCATTATTACCAAGGCGGTGTTTCGGCTCCTGCCCTACCCCCAGCACAATATCCTAATGCTGGTGCCTTTCCGCCAAGAGGCGCAGGCGGCCGAGGCGGTGTCGGCGGTGTTCCGGGCGGGCATCATCCCGTCGGGCATGGAGTTTATGGAGCGCGAAGCCATTGCCTGGTCGTCCGATTACCTCAAGATTCCGCTTACACTGCCTGAGGACATCACGGCCCACCTGCTCATCGAGCTCGATGGCCAGGACCTCGACGAGCTGTATAAGGAAGCCGAGCAGGTGTACGAGGTGCTGGAGAAGTATGACGTGGGTGAAATCTTGCTTGCCGACACGGCCGGGCAGAAGGACGACCTGTGGAAAATCCGGCGCAACATCGGCAATTCGGTGCGCTACAACTCCGTGTATAAGGAAGAAGACACCGTGGTGCCGCGCGCCGAACTCCCTACCCTCCTCAAGGGCGTGAAAGAAATCGGGGCGCGCTACGGCTTTAAGAGCGTGTGCTACGGCCACGCCGGCGACGGCAACCTGCACGTCAACATCATCCGCGGCGAGCTCAGCGACGAGCAGTGGAACGTGGGCCTGCGCGAGCCGATTTCGGAGATTTTTGCGCTCTGCGTGAAGCTCGGCGGCACCATTTCGGGCGAGCACGGCATTGGGCTGGTGCAGAAGCCCTACATGCACATTGCACTGGCCGAAGCCAACCTCAACATCATGCGCGGCATCAAGCAAGTATTTGACCCTAAGGGTATTCTGAACCCTGGGAAAATATTCTAATTAGCTGCGGTTAAAAAGTAACAGAACGTCATGCTGAGCTTGTCGAAGCATCTCGCTCGCATCGTTAGAGGTCGTCCAACGATGCGAGCGAGATGCTTCGACAAGCTCAGCATGACGTTCTGTTTTATTCTGTTTTATACTACTACCCTATCACTGCTTTGAACTGCGGTGCCTTGCGGTGCTTGGTGGCCTGCTCGTAGGCGTAGCCGAGGGCCAGTAATTCGGCTTCTTTGTACGGAGCGCCCACGAAGGACAAGCCGATGGGCAGGCCGTGCACGTAGCCCATGGGCAGCGTGAGGTGCGGGTAGCCGGCCATGGCGGCCGCACTGGCGTAGCCGGGGCCGGTGTTGTATTCGCCATTCACGAGGTCGATGCAGGCGGCGGGGCCGGTGGTAATGGCCACGATGCCCGCCAGGCCGCCGTCGGTTTTGAGCGCGGCGTCGAGCGCGGCGCGCGAGATGTCGACCACTTTGCGCAGCGAAGCCTTGTACTTGTCGCTGCTCAGGCCGTCGGTTTTTTCGGCTTGCTCCAGGATTTCCTGCTGGAAGAACGGCATGGCTTTGGCCGCATTGGCTTTGTTGAAAGCGATAACGTCGGCCAGCGTTTTCACGGGGGCCTTGGTGCCGGCCAGGTACTTGTTCACACCATCCTTAAACTCGTAGAGCAGCACGTCGAACTCGGCCTCGCCGATGGGCTGGGTGGCCGTGCGCACATCCACTTCTACCACCGTAGCGCCCTGGGCTTTGAGGTCGGCCACAGCTTTGCGCAGCAATTCGCCACCGGCGGTTTGGCTAGCGAGGTGGCTTTTCTCGACGCCCAGTTTCTGGCCCTTGAGCGCATCGGGGCGCAATAGCCGGGTGTAGTCGGCAGCCTTAGCCGGGTTGGCCGGCGCTACGGTTACGGCGTCGGCTGGGTCGGGGCCAGCCAGGGCGCCGAGCAGCAGGGCCGCGTCGCGCACGCAGCGGGCCATGGGGCCGGCCGTGTCTTGGGTGGCCGAGATGGGAATGATGCCCGTGCGGCTTACCAACCCCACGGTGGGCTTGAGGCCGACGAGGCCATTGACCGACGAAGGCGACACGATGGAGCCATTGGTTTCGGTGCCTACCGCCGCCGCGCACAGGCTGGCCGAGGCCGCCGAGCCCGAGCCGGCGCTGCTGCCGCTGGGCGTGCGGTCGAGCACGTGGGGGTTGTGGGTTTGGCCACCGCGGCTGCTCCAGCCGCTGGCCGAGTGCGTCGAGCGGAAATTGGCCCATTCACTCAGGTTGGTTTTGCCCAGAATGATGGCCCCGGCGGCCCGCAGCTGCTTGGCCACGTGCGAATCTTGGGCGGCGTGGTGGCCGGCCATGGCCAGCGCGCCGGCGGTGGTCTGCATCTTGTCGCCGGTGTCGATATTGTCTTTGATGAGCACCGGAATGCCGTGCATGGGACCGCGCAGCTTGCCGGCCTTGCGCTCTTTATCGAGGCCATCGGCGATGCTGAGGGCGTCGGGGTTCAGTTCAATCACCGCGTTCAGGCCAGGGCCAGCTTTGTCGATAGCCGCAATGCGGGCCAGGTACTGCTGGCATAGGCTGCGGCTGGTGGCTTTGCCGGCGGCCAGCTGCTTTTGTAGATCACTGATACTTACTTCGCTGAGCGCAAAGGAATCGGCACCAGGCACCAGCGCAGAATTGGCCGTGAGCGGGGGGGTAGGGCCCGCCGGGGCGGTAGTGGCGGCGGCAGCGAGCGGCAGCAGGGCCGAGGCCAGGGCGGCCTGCGTGCCGTGCTGAAGAAATTGGCGGCGTTGCATAATGCGTGGGTAAACTTGACTTAATAGGCGAGTAGATGAAGTCGCCAAATGTAAGCCCAGCCCCGGCGCGGCCAAGGTGCGGTAGGGGCATTTTTTTGTGTCTAGCTAAGCTAGCTCAACGCCGGGCGCGCTGGGGCGTATAGACAGGCAGTATTCGCCCGCCTTTCCCCACCCTTCACCCTCTTCAATTGCCTCCCATGCCCAGCCTCAACGACCAGCCCAACGATATTGCCGGCAACCGCCCCAACCAGCCAGCCGACGAACTTACCAAGATGGGCGCCGACGCCCGCAACACCAACGCCAACAGCCCTTTGCAGGTGGCCACACCCGCCATGCAGTCGGGCGAGCCCACCCCTACCCCCCCGCCATCGAGCAAAGAATTATTCGACAGCGAGATGGATGCGGGCAAAGGAGCTGTGGAGCCTGGCGGCGAGCAAGAAAACCGCGAGGCTAAGCCCGCCGACGTAGAGGCTGCCCCTGCCCCGCCCACCGACTCGAAGCAGCCCAATGTGTATGGCGGCAACTTTGGCAACGACGTGCAGGGCAGCTTTCGGGACCACGACCGGGGCAGCAACCAGCGTGCCGATGCCAACCGAGGCGAGTTTGGGGAGCAGGGCACGCTGGGCGGCACGCACGGCGGCTTTGGCAACCAGTTTCGTGAGGTTAACACGGCCGCTGAGCACCCCGCCGCCGAGGCTACAGAAGAAAAATACTACGGCGAAGGCGCCTCAGAGCGCGGCCTGCAGCACAATGCCTATCGTGCCTATGATGGCCGCGACCAGCGCCCCAGCCAACAGGGCAATGCGGTGCGCGACACCCCCACGCCGCCTAGCATGAATTTTGGCGATAATATCACTGACCGGCAGCAGCCTACTGATGGCCGCGGCAATGCGCATGATACGCGCAACTTGCCCAGTAAATCGGGCGAGGCAGCGGCTTTTCAGAATGATAATGGCTCGCCTACCGTTGGCGACGCGTACGCGGCAGATTACGGCCACACGTCGGGGGTAGGGCTGCCCGCCGGCGCTGCCGACAACCACCTGCCCATGGGCCCTAATGGCCACGGCGATTTGGAAGACCAACGCTCTTCGCGCGGTGGCTACGACAACCAAGGCAGCCAGGGTGGCCGCAGCCACGACCAGCAGCCCGGCGGCAATGCGCCTGTTGGCCAAGGGGCTCCGGCTCCCGTCGATGCACCTAATGCGCCGCAAACCCCGGGCTATGGTTATGGCCACGAGCGCAGTGAGGCAGCCCAGCCCGGCAACCCCGACACCGGTGACTCGCGCAACGGGTTCGGTGCTGGTGGCTCTAAGGAAGGGGATTCGAGCCAGGGCTACGGCTCCAAAGGTGGCTCGTATGACGACCAGAATCCCGGTGCGCGTGGCCCTGCGCACGATAATTTTACCAATCAAGACAAGGCTCAGAACTACGGCCAGGATAAGCGCGACGACTTTCGGCCCGCCGATGGCGACCAGCCCCAGGATGCCGACAATACCGCGCCGCGCCGCAACGCCGGCCGCGACGAGCAACAATAGGTAAAGCAGACAACAGAAGAACGCTCGGCTGCTTTGCGTTTAATCGAGCGTTCTTCTGGTGCCTAGTTTACTGCTTGCTGCATCCAGCCCCCCTAATGCGTCCCTGGTGTTTTATTTGCTAAATCGAGTAAGTCGAAATTGAAGTATTTGCTGTTGAGGTTGTTTAATCACTGCGGGTTTATTGCCTGGAATGATGGCCCAAAAAGAGAGTAGGCATCTGAGTTGGTTTCAAACTGATTACTGCATTGGCTACGTCTTTTATAAACGAAGCTCGTGCTACGAATAGGCAGTTAGTCAACATTAGGCCTGCGTTGTTTCTGCTCGCCAGCCTCAAAACCCTACATAGCTAAGCCTGCGCTCAGTGAAAGAGGGTAAGCGGAGGGAATTCTTCGTAGAGCTAGTATCACCACTCGTCACCGATGCTGACAGACCGAATGTTACTAAGTTGTTTGTTTCCTTATTTGTAGTGGAGTGTGGCCGACGTGACCATGCTAACAACTGCGTTTAGGTCCAATTTTGGGACACTTAAAAAACGAGGTAGGGCAGAAACATGATTTTGCATAAATACAAGAAGAAGGCCGCTCAGAAATTGAGTTAGTTTCCAACCTATCCCGTAATATTACAGCCTGAACATCCTACTCTTTCCGCTGTTTTCTATCCTATGAGTGCTTCCGCACGTGATACCACCGAGTTTTTTGACCGGCTCACCAACCAGGTGCTGTCCCTGCGGGTGCTATCTCACCAGCGGCTGCGACCCCTCACCTCTGAGCAGCTCAATCGCCGCCCCGCTTACGACAAGTGGAGCGCGGCCCAGTGCCTTGAGCACCTCAATATCGTGGGCGGGTATTACCTGCCCAGCCTCAAGGAACGCTTGCGCCTAGCGCAAGCCAGCGGCTCTACTGCTGGCAATCTAGTGCGTAGCGGTTGGCTAGGGCGCTACTTTACCGAAACGGCCCAGCGCAACAATGGCTTGGGCGATAACTTACTACGCCGGCCCAAGCAGTTTTCGCCCACCGGCGTGCGCCTAACGGGCACCGTAGTGGAGGCCTTCAACCGCCAGCTCGACGAGTTGCTGCGCCTGTTGCTGCTGGCTCGCCAGGTAGATGCCGGTGCTGTGCGCGTGCCTAACCCGCTGCACCCCTGGCTGCGCTTGCGCCTTACCGATGTATTAGAAGCATTAGTTACCCACATTCAGCGCTATGCTAAGCAGGCTGAACAAGTAACGGCTACTGCCAAAAAATAAGCTTTACTACGAGAAGGGGGGTAGGGACTAAGACCATTTACTAATGCAGATGGTCTTAGTCCCTACCCCCCTTCTATTGTTGAAACCGGCGGTAAAACCTACTCTTGGTAAAGCACTTGCAACAACGTTTGGCCCACGACCTTCATCGTTTTGCGATCGATGATGCTCATATTATCAGTGGTGGCGTGGTGGTAGGGCGGGAAGAATTCTTCGCCGAAAGCCGGATGGTCGTAGATATCAACCGTCGGGATGCCCGCCTGATTGGTATACACATGGTCATCGAGAATACCTGAAGTGTCTTTGTACAGGAAATAATCGGAGTAGCCCAGTTTGGTGGCCGTGTTCCAGATTTTGTCTACCACCGAGCGAGCGTTATGCAGCGAAGTGCCTTCGCGGGTGAAGTGACCATCCTTCGCCCCTACCATGTCGAGCAAGACGCCGTACTCGGCCTTATAGCCGGCGGGCACCAGGTTTTTGGCCCAGTACTGCGAGCCCAGGCACCACGAATCGCTGCCATCAGGCAGCTGGTTTTTGATGTCGGCCTGCGTATCGGCTTCGTAACCCCAGTCCTCAGCGTCGAACAGAATCACGTCTACCCCCACGTTCGGGGCCAGATTTTCGGGCTGCAGGTGCAGCACACGGGCAATTTCGAGGGCAGTGGCGGCGGCACTGGCGCCGTCGCTGGCGCCATCCATCGGTGCGTTTTTGTGCTGCTTATCAGCGTCGGCGAAGGGCCGCGTGTCCCAGTGCGCAAAAATGGCCACGCGCCGCGCTGCCGTGGGCTGGTATTGGGCAATGATGTTGCGGCCGCTAATCTGGGTGCCATCAAAGGTCATAGCCTGAAATGGCTGCTCGCGCACGCTCATACCGAACTGCTTGAGCTTGGCCACCAAGTAATTGCCGCAGGCCACGTGCGCCTTAGTGTTGGGCACGCGTGGCCCAAATGCCACCTGCTTGGCCGTGAAGGCGTAGGCAGAATCGGCATTGAACGCCGGGGCCGGGCGTGCCTGAGTAGCCGCGGGCGGGGTAGTCACCTCGGCGGGTTTTTCGGAGGGGCAGGCGGTGAGCAGCGCCAAGCCGGCCACGGCCACCAAGGAAAAGCGAATGGGTTGGAAACGCATAGAATTCAGTTGTCAGCCTAAGCATGCGGAGGACCTTGTCACGCCTACGCCGCCGGGTTTTGATAGAGCTGCGGAACGCGGCCGTGATAAGATGCCTCGTTCCTCAGCAAGACGCTACTCTTCGCTATAGGCCCACTCGACGCCGGTTTTGGTGTCCTTGATGACGATGCCCTGGGTTTTGAGAGCGCTACGAATCTGGTCCACCTTGTCGTAGGCTTTCTCCGATTTGGCTTCCTGATAGAACTCCAGAGCCAGGGTCAGCAGTTCCTCGGCGCTGGCGCGGGGCTCGTCGCGCAGGCCCAGGATATCGACCACCACGGCGCGGTAGGCAGCGGCGGCTTCGGCCACCACTTCGGCCCCGATTTCGGCTAGCCCAGCGGGGGTAGTAGCCAGCGTGTTGAAACGCTTGAGCAAGTCGAACAGCGCAGCCAGGGCGCGCGGCGTGTTTAGGTCGTCGTTCAGAAACTCGAACGGCTTGGCCGCCAGGTTACGCAGTTGCTGCTCGGGCGAAGGCGGGCCGGGCTTGGCCGGCTCCGAGGGGATAGGGACTTCGGCGCGCTCCGTTTCGACGCTCATCGCCAGCAGCTTATCGAGCAGACGCAGGCCGTTCATGAGCTTGCGGTAGCCTTTGCGGGCGGCTTGCAGGGCATCGTCCGAGAGGTCGATGGGCGAGCGGTACTGGGCTTGCAGGAAGAAGAAGCGCAGCGTCATGGGCGAGTAAGCCTGCGACAGCGCCGCGCTACCCCCCTGAAAAAACTCGTTGAGGGTGATAAAATTACCCAGCGACTTACTCATCTTCTGGCCGTTCACGGTCAGCATGTTGTTGTGCAGCCAGAAGCGGGCACCCGCGCTGGGCGTGTTGCTGGCCTCGTTCTGCGCGATTTCGCACTCGTGGTGCGGAAACATGAGGTCCAGGCCGCCGCCGTGAATGTCGAACTCGGCGCCGAGGTACTTGCGGCTCATGGCCGAGCACTCGAGGTGCCAGCCCGGAAAGCCATCGCTCCAGGGCGAGGGCCAGCGCATGAGGTGCTCGGGCGAGGCTTTTTTCCAGAGCGCGAAGTCGATGGGCGAGCGCTTTTCGTCTTGGCCCGCCAGCTCGGCGCGGGTGCCGGCCAGCAGTTCCTCCACCACGCGGCCCGAGAGGCGGCCGTAGTTGAGGCCCTCGGCATTGTACTTGGGCACATCGAAATACACCGAACCATTGGCCTCGTAGGCCAAGCCACGGCTCATTATCTCCTCAATCAGCCCAATTTGCTCCGTGATGTGGCCGCTGGCCTGGGGCTCTATATCGGGAGGCAAGCAGCCGAGGGCGGCCATGGCCTGGCGGTAGCGCACGGTATAGTGCTGGGCCACTTGCATGGGCTCCAGCTTTTGAGCGCGGGCGGTTTTGGCCATCTTGTCCTCACCGTCGTCCGAGTCGCCTTGCAGGTGGCCCACGTCGGTGATGTTGCGCACGTAGCGCACCTGCAGTCCTTGGTGGCGCAGGTAGCGCGTGAGTACGTCGAACACGATGGGGCCGCGCGCGTTGCCCAGGTGGGCATCGTTGTACACGGTGGGGCCGCACAGATAGAGGCCCACCAGCGGCGGGTGCAGGGGCGCGAAGGATTCCTTTTTACGGGACAGTGTATTGTAAAGCGTCAGCATTTTATCAAGTTTCAGTCATCGGTTATCAGGCATCAGCTTGGCTGACGGTTGATAAGCGGGCAGTAGCCAACGGCAAAGGTCCGGCAAAGTTTAGCAAGTAGCGCCGACTTTGTTATCTGCGCCCGCCTCGTGCTGGCTTGGACTACAACGCCCGCGCTATGGCAGCCGATACAAGCCCTCGACTGGAAAGTGGTCGGCGTACGGAATCTCGGTGTGAATGCGGCAGGCCAGCACCTGCCACTGCGGGCCGGCAAACTGCTGGTCGATGCGCAGCAGTGGCGGCAGGTGGCCGTGGTACGTATTGCCCGGCCCAAAACCCACAGTGGCCCAGGCATTCTGGAGCGGGCCGGCCAGCGCATTGTAGGCGTAGGAATAAGGCACGTCGTTGAGGTCGCCGGCCAGCAGCACGGGGTAGGGCGAGCGGCCCATGTGAGCCAGCAGCGTATCGGCTTGCCAGGCGCGGGCCGCCGCGCCGCGTACAAAGCGCCCGAGCAAGCCCCGGCCCTTGCGCTTGAAGCCCGCCTGGCTAGAGCCAGCCGTCACGATGTCGCGCTCGTCGAGGCTCATGCTCTGGAGGTGGGCGTTGAAGATGCGCACGGTATCGTGGGCGCCGGGGCCGGCCACATCGACCCACATGGCGTGGTTCTGGCTGAGGCGTCCGAAGGCGATTTCGCCCCGCCCCACAATGGGTAGCCGCGAAAAAATAGCCAAGCCAAACTCTGCTCCTATGCTGTTGGTCAAGCTCTTGGAAATAAACACCTGCCGGCCAATGTCCACGCCCAGTTTCTCCCCTACCCGAAACAAGTCGCCGTCGGCCGACTTCGTACCGGCCGGCTCGTTGTAAAATTCTTGCAGGCACAGCACATCGGCGGGGCTGGCCGCCAGCCACTTCATAAACTTAGCTGGGGCTGCGGGGTCAGGCTTGCGCAGCTGCGCATACACGTTAAAAATGCGCACATTGGCCGACAATAAGCGCAGGGTTTTGGGTGCGTGGCGCGTGGTGCTTAGCGGCTGGTTATCGCTTGCTAATAGCTCTTTGTTGCTTGACAGTTGCGCAACGTGCAGCGGCAGGCCGCGCTGCACCTGCGGCCAGGCCAGCACCAGCGCCGCCAGCGGCAGCAGCGCCACACGGCGAGCCCGCAGCGCCCAGCCTAGCCCTACCCCCGCTGTGAGGGCCAACCACCCCGGCACCGTGAGGGCCAGCAGCGGCGCTAGCGAAAACTGGCTGGCCTGCACCCGCTCGGCCGCCACGCTCAGCAGCAAGCCTAGCAGCACCAGCAGGGTAAAACGGTAGGACAGCAAGCGACGCACAAAAGGCCGGCGGCGCGCCAACTGGCCCCCGGGCTGGCAAAAATACGCCCGCCGCCGCTGGCACCAACGGGCAGTTGTGGCATGGCGCACCGAGGCTTAGCTTTACTACGAGGTTGCCTACCCCCTATTTTATGTGGAAAAAGTTTTACGCTAGTCTCTGTTTAGTGGGGTTGAGTGCCGTGGCCCACAGCCAGCACCTGCCCGCGGGTCGGCCCGCCGCCGCGGTAACCCTGCCCGAAACGCCCCCCAGCCTGGAGTTTGTGGCCAACAAAGGCCAGTGGCCCAGCGTTGTGCGCTACGCGGCGGCCGTGCCAGGCGGCCACCTGTGCCTCGAGCCGGGCGGCCTGCGCTACATTTTGCTGCAGCCCATCGAGCACCCGCATTCGGGCGAAAAAGGGCACGGCTCGGCCAAGTCAGCGGCTAAGGCTAGCGCCCGCGCGAGTGCCGTGGCGCCTACCCCTGCCGAGGCCGTTGCGCCAGTGCAGGGCCACCAGCTGCGGGTGCGCTTCGAAGGGGCCGACGCGGCTACGCCGCTGCTACCCAGCCAGGCCACGGCCGAGGTGCGCAACTACCTGCACGGCGCCGACCCCGCCCAGTGGGCCCAGGCTGTGCCCAGCTACCGGCAGGTGCGCTACCAGGCGCCGTGGCCGGGCGTGGCCGCCCGCTTCTACGAAAACGCGACCCAGCACCTGGAATACGACTTTGAGGTGGCCGCTGGGGCCGTCGCCAGCCAGGTGCAGCTACGCTACGAGGGCGCCACCAGCCTCACGCTCAGCGCCGATGGGCAGCTGCACGTGGGCACCTCGGTGGGCGAGCTAACCGAGCTGGCCCCACACGCCTACCAGCTCGACCCGGCCACCGGCGCGCGCCAGCCCGTAGCGTGCCGCTACCGCCTGGCTACGGCCGAAGCACGGGTATCATTCGAGCTGGGGGCGTATGACCATAGCCGGCCGCTGGTGATTGACCCCACGGTCATATTTTCAACTTACTCGGGAGCCAAGGGCAGCAATTGGGGCTTCACGGCAACGTATGACGCGGCGGGCAACCTATACTCGGGCGGCATCGTGCTCGATGATATGGTGGCTATTCCGAGCTACCCCACTACACCGGGCGCGTTCCAGACCACCTTTGGGGCAGTCATCGACATCGCGCTCATCAAGTATAACCCGGCGGTGAATGGGGCAGCTTCGCGGGTGTGGGCCACCTACCTGGGCGGCAACCGCGCCGATTTTCCGAGTAGCCTGGTGGTGAATGCCCAGAATGAGCTGCTGGTGCTCGGCAGCACGTCTTCGACCAACTACCCGACCACCAACGGCGCCGTGCAGCGCAGCTTTGCGGGCGGGCAGTCGGTTGACCCCTTTGGCTACGCCCCTACCCCCATCTACCGGGTCAGTAATGGCACCGATTTGGTGGTTTCGCGCCTGAGTGCCAACGGCAGCGCGCTGCTAGCCTCGACCTACCTGGGTGGCAGCGGCAACGACGGCATTGCGGCTTACAACCCAGTTTCGGCCACCCGGCAGCTACCCCAAAACTACGGCGATGCGTTGCGCGGCGACATCCTGACCGACGCGGCGGGCAACGTGTATGTGGCGTCGGTGACGAGTTCTACCAACTTTCCGGTGACCAGCGGCAGCTTCGGCACCGGCTTTCGGGGGGGCGCCTGCGATGCAGTGGTGGTCAAGTTTACGCCCACGCTGAACAGCCTGGCCTGGAGCGGCTATCTAGGCGGCAGCGCCGCCGATGCGGCCTACTCGGTGCAGCTCGACGCCAGCGGCAACGCCTACGTGGCAGGCGGCACGCTCAGTACTAATTTTCCGGGTACGGCGGGCGGCTACCAAGCGCAGGCGCAGGGCAGCGTCGATGGCTTTGTGGCGCGCATTGGGGCCACTGGTAGCGCCGTGCAGCGGGCCACCTACTTGGGTACCAGCGCCTACGACCAGGCATTTTTTGCGCAGATTGGCGGCGATGGCGGGGTGTACATTCTGGGTCAAACGCTGGGCAGCTGGCCGGTATCAGCGGGCGTTTACCGCAATGCGGGCAGCCGGCAGTTTATTCACAAGCTGAGCCCCGACCTAGATAAGACACTGCTGAGCACGGTATTTGGCAGCGGGCGCAGCACGATTGACATTTCGCCCACGGCTTTCTTGGTGGACCAGTGCGACCGGGTGTATGCCTGCGGCTGGGGCGGCGACGTGAACCAGCAGCTCTACAGCTACAGCGGCTACGTTTCTAACAACGGCTATACCCACGGCTTGCCCACTACCCCCAACGCCGTGCGCACCGCTCCGGATACGCCGGGCGCTGGCTCCGATTTTTACCTGGCCCAGTTTGCGCCCGGCCTCACCGCCCTGAGCTACGCCACCTACTACGGCGACCCTACCCCCTACTCGGAGGGCGACCACGTGGACGGCGGCACCTCGCGCTTCGACCCGCGCGGCATCGTGTATGCGGCCGTGTGCTCGTGCTTTAACCGCAACGGCTTTCCGGTACCGCCGGGCGCCTATTCATATTCGCCTGTGAACGGGGGCGTAGCGCTGCCCGGCTACAACACGCCCTGTAACAACGCCGCCTTCAAGCTGAATTTTGAGCCCACCGTGGCGGCCGTGGGCCCCAGCCAAGCCGTGTGCGACAACTCGCCACCCCTACCGCTGAGCGGCACGCCCGCCGGCGGCATCTGGAGCGGACCGGGCGTATCGGGCTCGGTAGCAGCGGGCTACATCTTCACGCCGAGCCGGGCCCTGGCCGGTCCCCAGCAGCTCACCTACACCGTACCGGGCGCTACCACGGCCTGCACCGCAGAGGCCCGGCTGACGGTAACGGTGAGCAGTGCTGCCACAGCTGTGGCAGCCGCCCTACCCGCCGTGTGTGCCAATAATGGCCCAGTGCCGCTTACTAACGGCACACCGGCCGGCGGCACCTGGAGTGGACCCGGCGTATCGGGCTCGGTGGCGGCGGGCTTTGTCTTCACGCCGAGTGCGGCCCTGGTGGGCTCGCAGCGGCTCACCTACACCATTGCGGCGGTGGCGGCTTGCGGCAACCAAGGCAGCCAGGCCAGCACCACCATTCAGGTAATAGGCGTACCCACCGTGGCCGTGGCCCCCGATACGGTGTTGTGCCCCGGTAGCACGCAATCATTTCGGCTGCGGGGCACACCGGCCGGCGGCGTGTGGGCAGGACCGGGCGTGTCGGCAGGCAATTTATTTACGCCGCCGGCCACAGCGGGCACTTTCGTACTCACTTATACCGTAAACGCGGGCACGGCCTGCCCGGTGGTAGGCACGCGGCGCATCACGCTGCTGGCCCCGGCAGTGCTAGCGCCGGCCTTGGTGCCGGGCGCCTGCGTGCCCAGCTCGGTGGCGCCGCTGGTGGTGCACTTCCAGCAGGATGCAGCCACCCTACCCCCCGATGCAGTCCTGACTTGGCACTTCGGCGACGACAGCACGGCCGTGGCCACGGGCTTCGACGTGACGCACACCTATATGAAGGCCGGCACCTACCGGCCGCGCGTGGTGGTGAGCTTCAATCAAAACCGCTGCGGCAAATCGCTGGCCCTACCCCCCGTAGTGGTGCAAGGAATGCTGGTACCCAACGTATTCACGCCCAACGGCGACGGCCAGAACGACCTGTTTGCCCCGCGCCTGGGCGGCTGCCCGCCGCGCCTACAAGTGTTCTCGCGCTGGGGCCAGCAAGTGTATGAAAACGCGGCCTACCAAAACACCTGGGACGGCGCAGGCGTGGCTTCTGGCATTTATTACTACCTGCTCACCCCGCCCGATGGCGCGGCCACCATCAAGGGCTGGGTAGAATTGGTGCGGTAAGTTTGGGGTAAGCAATAGCAAACCTCTGTCATTGTGCTCGCAATGACAACCTATTAAAAATCAATTCTCAACAACCACCTAAAACACCACTATGGATATTTTCATGCAGGCCGCCATCGACGAAGCGCGGCAGGGGCGCCGCGAGGGCGGCATCCCGATTGGCTCGGTGCTGCGGCGCGGCCAAGACATTGTGGGCCGCGGCCACAACAAGCGCGTGCAAGACCTCGACCCCATCGCCCACGGCGAAATGGATGCCCTACGCAACGCTGGCCGCCAGCGCACCTACCGCGACACTGTGCTTTATACCACGCTCATGCCCTGCTACATGTGCGCCGGCACCATCGTGCAGTTCAAAATTCCGAAAGTAGTGGTGGGCGAGGCCCAGACCTTCGGCGAGTCGCTGGAGTTTTTGCAGTCGCACGGCGTGGAGGTCGAAATTCTCAACTCGCCCGAGTGCGTGGAGCTGATGCGCGAATTCATCGAAGCCGAGCCTACCCTCTGGAATGAAGATATTATGGAGCTGTAGGTAAAAGGCAAACTCACTTAAAAACGTTGGTCCTTGCAAGCGCAAGGACCAACGTTTTTATTTCCGCCCCAGCCAACTCTCAGGGTTGAGGTTGGCTGAGTTGCGCCACACCTGAAACTGCACCTGAGCGGTGCCCTCCGAGTCGAGGGCGGCCGTGCCGATGGCCTCGCGGGCGCTCACCTGCTCGCCTTCGTGCACGTTCACCGAGCGTAGCTTGGCATACACCGTGAAGTACTCGCCGTGCTGAATCATGACGATGGTGTTCATGCCCGGTACCTGGGCCACCGTTAACACCCGGCCCGCAAACACGGCGCGTACTGACTCGCCGTTATTCGTCTGAATATCAACGCCGCGGTTATCAACCGTGACGTGGCGCAGTACCGGGTGCGGGTGCCGGCCAAAGTGCTGGGCCACAAAACCGTGGGCCACTGGCCAAGGCAGCCGCCCCCGGTTGCCAGCAAAACTAGACGAGAGCATAGCAGTTTCGGGCGTGAGGGCTACGCGGCTGGCGTGGCGGTCGGCGGTAGTTTCTTCGGGTGCGTCGCTTTCGGGGTTGGCGCTAGCCTCGTCGGCGGCAGAGCTTTCGCCGCGGCGGGGGCGGCGGCGCGCGGCGGCCTCGGCCTGAGCAATGCGGGCGGCGCGACGGCGGGCGGCCGCGGCCGCTAGGCGGGCCTCGCGGGCGGCGCGGGCTATCTCCTCCCGCACGCGCTGGGCAATAAGGTCATCGAGCCGGGCCACGGCTTGCTGCCGCTGGGCTAGCTCCTGGCGCAGGCCCTGCTCCTGCTGGCTGAGCTGCTGCACCACTTCGTCCTGTTCTACCTTGAGGCCTTGCAGGTTACGGCTTTCTACCAATTGATTGGTGAGCAAGCTTTTCTGGCGCTGGCGCTGCTGCGTGAGGCCGTTTAGCTCGTGGCTAAGTTGCCGTTGCGCCCCTACAATACGTAGCGCTTGCTGCTGCCTCTCCTCGGTGTACTGACGCACGTAGCGCAGCCGCAATACAAACTGGTTGAACGACTCGGCAGCAAATAAAAAGAGGAGCTGATTGAAGCCATTGCTCGTTTTAGACGCCGTATAAATCAGCCGGGCATATTCTCCTTTGAGGCGGGCCAGCTGCTCCTGGGTGCTCAGCACCTGCTTCACGGTCTGGTGCACATTGGTTTCGATGCCCTGCAGCTGGGTCGAGATGTGCTGAATCTGGCCCTGCTTTACCGTCAGCTTCTCTTTAATAACGTTGAGTTGGCCTAGCGAAGCCTGCTTCTTTTGGGTGGTTTGAGTCAGCACCTGGCCCGCTTCAGCAATGCGTGCCAGGTTGGCCTGGCGCTCGCGCTCCAACTGCTCCTTGCTTTTGCCGCGTGGGCGGGGGGTAGGGCGCGCGGCCTTGCGGGCCGGGCGCTTGGCGCGGGCGGCAGACCGGGTCGGCTTTTTGGCGGGGCGGTGGCGCTGGGCCACAGCGGGCGCCGCCAGCAGCCCCAGCAACAATAGGGCCGGCACAATGCGCCGCAAAAACAGGGGTAGTAGAAAAGTCACAAACAAAGCCAGGCGCGGCAAGCAGTCCACCGCCCCACAAAATAACGCACGAATGCTGGGCTTAACCCGGAAGAAGCTCGAATCAGCCCATTTACGTCAGCCTAGCGCCGTCCTAAAGCAGTTTGTGCCAACAAAAAAGCCCGGCCGCCTACCCCTTTGGAGATAAGCAGCCGGGCTATTCAGGCCTAAATAACTATACTTTATTCACCGGGGCGCAGGACTACTTTCAAGCAGTTGTCCTTTTTGTGACGGAAAATATCGTAGCCGTGCGCCGCCTGCGAGAGGGGTAGGCGGTGCGAGATAATGTCATCCAGCACCACTTCACCCTTAATAATGTGCTGCAACAGCTTGTCGATGTGCCGATGGGCCGGCGCTTGGCCACCTACTAGCTTGATGCCTTTATCGAAAAACTGACCAACTGGGAAGTTGTCGTTGGTAGTAACGTACACGCCCAGTACCGACACCACGCCGCCGCGCCGTACGGCGCTCATGCAGGTTTCGAGCACTTTGGGCGAGCCTTTTTCGAGGTTGATAACGGCTTTGGCACGGTCGAGTAGGTCGCGGTCGGGCTCAAAGCCTACGCAATCGACGCACACGTCGGCCCCACGGCCCTGGCTCATATCCCGAATTTGCGCCACCACCTGGTCGTGGCTTTCCCACAGGATGGTTTCGCAGCGGGTCGTCTCTTTGGCCTTAGCCAAGCGATATTTCTGCGTGTCGATAATCACCACGCGGGCCGCACCGCGCAGCCAAGCGCTCTTGGCCGCCATGATGCCCACTGGACCTGCGCCAAAAATGGCAATAAACTCGCCGCCCTTCACCTCGGCCCAGTCGATGCCCGAGTAGCCGGTTGGGAAGATATCTGTGAGGAAAAGCACTTGCTCGTCGCTCAAGAAATCAGGCACTTTGCGTGGGCCAAAATCGGCGTAGGGCACGCGCACAAACTCGGCCTGGCCGCCGTCATAGCCGCCATATAGGTCGGTGTAGCCGAAGAGCGCACCGCCTTTTTCGGTCAGCAGGCCTCCCTCGGGGCCGTAGTGGTCGGGGTTAGAGTTTTCGCAGTGGCCAGGCAACTCGTGGTTGCAGAAAAAGCAGGAGCCGCAAGCCACTGGGAAGGGCACCACCACGCGGTCGCCGCGCTTGAGGTTGCCCACGCCCTTACCCACTTCCTCTACAATGCCCATAAACTCGTGCCCGAGCACCATGGGTTTGGTCGGCAGCGAGCCGTTGTAGATGTGCAGGTCGGAGCCACAAATGGCCGTGCTCGTCACGCGAATAATTGCATCGCGCGAGTCCTTCAGCGTGGGGTCGTCTACGGTATCGACGCTCACATTGCGTGGGCCGTGAAACATTAATGCTTTCATGGAAAAGGAAGGAAAAGGTGGAATCAAACTTCCCCATCCTAACGATCTCCCCGGCACCTGGTTGTGCATTCCGGCGTCTTTCTGTACGCGTGCAACCTTGTTACGCAAGGTAGATTACAGCTTTCTTTCGCGACAACAAGCTAAACCTTACTTATGAATAAATTCCTCAATAGCAATCCTTTATTATTAACCTCTCACAACTGATAGATGCGCAGCCCAGTAGTCGTGACGAAGTACGCTTGGTCGTCGCCCAGTAGCACTTGGCGCACAGTCGTTGCATCGAGGTCGGGGGGTAGGGGCCGAGTGCGCTCCGTCAGGTTGTAGAGGTGAAAAAAGTGCAGCTGCCCCTGGCTCAGATACACCAGTTCATCGCTACGGAAGGTGATAAAATCCAGGCCCGTAAACGGCAACTTTTTGCGGTAATTACCCAGGTTATCAAATACAAAAATGCCGCTGGTGCGGTCTACCAAGTACACGTTGTTCTGGTATTGGCGCAGGAAGCGGAAGTCAGGCCGGCTGTGGCCGATGATGAGGTCGAGTGGCGTGCTCTGAACCACGCGCAGAGCCTGTGGGTCAAATTCGCGTAGCGTGAGGGCACTTTCATCGAGCAGCCACAGCAGGCCATCGGGAGCCAGCGTAGCGGTGCGAATAGTGCCGTCGATATAGTCGGCCAGCCTGATTTCGCTCAGCGGCGCCAAAAACCGGTCGAGCAGCAGTACCTGCTGCCGGTCGTCGTAAAAAACCAGCAGACTGTTCTGGTTCCAGGCCTCGACGACGGCCACGTGGCCAGGCTGCGCGGGCGAGTAAGTGTTGAGTGGCTGGCCATCGCGGCCCAACTGGCGCAGGTTGTTATCGCGGTCGGCTATGTAGAGCGTGCCACGCCGGTCGAGCGAGGCTACACCAGGGTTAGGCAGCGTCAAGGCTTTAGCCAAAATCCAAGCCCCAGCAGGCGGCGCAGGCGCGCCAGCGTTTTTGGCCGAGCCGGGGGGGGTAGGGGCTACTTCTACCGGGGCTACCCGAGCGGCCGGCGCCACCGAGGCTGCACTAGGTACGCTACCCTGCGCCTGTGCACTACTAAGAGAAAGCAGCCCGCCGAGCGCCGCGAGCCATAATAGGGGAGCGCGCCGGCCGGACACTAAGGCAGCAGATTGACCTATTTTAGCCCTTAAACTCGCGCAGTACCAACTCGTTGCCATCATACACACCGTAGGAACAATAATTGACCCATTCGCCTAGGTTGACGTAGCGGCTGCCAGGGCCTACCGCCACATCAAGAGGTAGGTGGCGGTGGCCAAACACGTAGTAATCGTGGTGCTGGCGCTTTTCGAGTTCGCGGCAATAAATGAGCAGCCATTCCTCTTCTCCAAAGTACTTAGCATCGGCGTCGCCATTTTGTAGGCGAGAGTGACGGCTCCAGTGGTTGGCCAGGCCGATGCCCAGGTTGGGGTGTAGGCGCGCAAAAAGCCACTGCGTAAACCGCGAGCTGAACAAGGGCTTCATTACGCGCTTATAGGCAAAGTCGCCGGGGCCCAGGCCATCGCCGTGGCCGATGTGAAACAGCTGGCTACCTATGCGCTGCGACACAGGATCACGCAAAATCGGAATGCCCATCTCCTGGGTGAAGTAGCCAAACATCCACATATCGTGGTTGCCAGTGAAGAGCGTAATGGGCAGGCCGCCATCAGTAAGCTCCGCCAACTTGCCCTGTAACCGGCTGAAGCCTCGCGGGATAGCGTGCTTATACTCAAACCAAAAGTCGAATATGTCGCCTACTAGGTAGATGGCCGCCGCATCTTGGGCTGCCTCATCGAGCCAGCGCACGATGCGGCGCTCGCGCTCACGCGAGGTAGCAGCATCGGGCACGCCCAAGTGAAAGTCGGAAGCAAAATACACGCGCTGGCCCGCAGCCAGCGCCAGCGGCGGCAACTTAGGCAGCAGTTTCGGCATCATCTTCTAGTAAGAACAAGCTGAGGCGACGCGGACCGTGCGCACCCAGCACCAAGGTTTTTTCGATGTCAGCGGTGCGGCTAGGCCCCGTCGTGAGCGACAGCATAGAAGGCAGAGTGGCTCCGTAGCGCGCCTGTACAGCCCGCAGCGCATCCCCGATTTCGGCCACTATCTGGCTGGGCCGGGCCAGTACCAAGTGCTGGTCGGGGTAAATGCTAAGACGACGGCCGCTGGCTGTGTCCGGCGCTACCAGTAGGCTGCCCGTGCGCGCTACCAAGGCCTCGCACGAGGTAATACCCACGGCCGCTTGCCCCCGAAAATCAGCTTCCGTAGCTTGGAAAGGAACCTCCGTTTGCGTTAGCAATGCTTGTAGCGCAGGCTCCCAGACATAGCATTGCTGGCCGAGGGGCAGGCGCTCAGCCAGCCAGCTGCGTAGCGCCGACCCCAACTGCACCAAGCTCTCGCAATAGATAAACTCGCCCCCAATGCGCCGAAAATTTTCGGCGAATACTACGGCTAGGTCATTCAGCGGCAGTGGCGGGTGCACAGGTGCAGTCCAGTCGGGCGTGAGGGGTAGGGGCGCCGGCCCGGCCGCCAGGGCCGTGCGAATGCGGGCCAGCATACTATCGCGCGAGGAAGACATACCGCAAAGGTAGGCTACATAAAAAAGGCCAGCCTTGCGGCTGGCCTTTCTATTAACATAGTAGCAGCTTTGGTTAGAAGAGCTAAACAGTTTCGGCTTCGGGCATGCCCGGTAAATGCAGGGTCGGCAGGTCACCATCTAGCGGCACCTCAGGGTGCTCGGCATGGCGCTCACTAGCGGTCTCCGAACGGTCGGTGCCAGCCATGTGTGCCTGGTAGTTGGTCTGGCCACCATAAGGGCGTTTGCCTACAAGACGCTCCAAGTCGTCTTGCAGAAGCACTTCTTTTTCAAGCAGTTCTTTTGCAATCACCTCTAGCTCATGGCGGCGCTCAGTCAGCAACTCTTTCGTGCGGGTGTAAGCCTGGTCGATGATGCTGCGTACTTCTTCGTCAATCATTTGCGAAGTAGCTTCCGAGTAAGGCTTCGAGAAACCGTACTCATTCTGCCCCTTCGAATCGTAGAAGGAAACATTGCCAAGCTTGGAGTTCATGCCGTACATTGTCACGATGGAGTAAGCCATTTTGGTAATCCGCTCCAAGTCGCTAAGCGCCCCGGTCGAGATTTTACCAAATACCAATTCCTCGGCGGCGCGGCCACCCAAAGCCATACACATCTCATCAATCAGTTGCTCTGTGTTGTACAGAAACTGCTCTTTGGGTAGATACTGCGCATAACCGAGTGCCGCTACCCCTCGTGGCACGATAGAAACTTTCACCAACGGGTCGGTGTGCTCTAAAAACCAGCCAGCGATGGCGTGGCCCGCTTCATGGTAAGCCACAATGCGCTTCTCACCAGGGCTGATAATCTTGTTCCGCTTCTCAAGGCCGCCAATTACGCGGTCGATAGCGTCCGTGAAGTCCTGGTTGGTGATAAACTTCTTGTCGCGGCGCGCGGCAATAAGTGCGGCCTCGTTGCAGACGTTGGCAATCTCGGCGCCGGCGAAACCTGGCGTCTGAGCCGAAAGCTTCTTGGCATCTACATCGGGGCCAAGCGTTAGCGGCTTGAGGTGTACCTGGAAAATCTGGGTGCGGCCGTTGATATCGGGCTTGTCAATGCTAATCTGACGGTCGAAACGGCCGGGACGCAGCAATGCTGAGTCCAGCGTATCAGGACGGTTAGTGGCGGCCAGAATGATGACGCCGGAGTCGGTACCGAAGCCGTCCATCTCTACTAGCAGCGAGTTCAGCGTGTTTTCGCGCTCGTCGTTGCCACCGGGCATAGCACCCTTGCTACGCGAGCGGCCTACAGCGTCAATCTCATCGATGAAAATGATGCACGGTGCCTTAGCCTTGGCTTGCTTAAACAAGTCACGCACCCGAGCCGCGCCTACCCCTACGAACATCTCGACAAAGTCAGAACCTGAAAGTGAGAAGAAAGGCACGTCGGCTTCACCAGCTACTGCTTTGGCCAGCAAGGTTTTGCCGGTACCAGGAGGGCCTACTAGCAAAGCACCCTTAGGTATCTTGCCACCAAGAATGGTGAATTTGCTGGGGTTCTTGAGGAACCCCACAATTTCCTGTACTTCTTCTTTGGCTTCTTCGAGGCCAGCTACGTCCTTAAAGGTAATCTTCACTTTATCACCACCTTCGAAAAGAGCAGCGCGGCTTTTGCCAATGTTGAAAATCTGCCCGCCAGGACCGCCTGCGCTACTCATACGACGCATGAGGAACACAAACAGAATAATGCTGGCGATGATGAGCCCGTAACCGCTAATGAAATCTACCACGCTTTGGCGCTCTGAAATATCAAGAGGCACTTGCTGAGCTAGTGGCTTATTGGCCTGTAGTTTATCAAGCTGCTCTTGAAATACCTTAGCGTCGAAAACTGGGAAAAAGTACTCAGCGCTGCGGTCGGCTGCAAAAGGGCCACGGTGCGTGGCTAGGTCACGCTGGTATTCCGGCTTTTGCAGAGCGGCGGGCGTCAAGCCCACTTCTACTAGCTGCTTGTTTACCACCGTAATGTCGTGCACATCGCCAGCGGCCAACATCTGCTCGAAGCGTTGCTGATTGATTTTAACGGCCGAGTTGTAGCTCGTAAAATAAAACATGCCGGTGAATAGCACCAGCAGCCCCGCCATCACCCACAGCTGTACTCCCGGCCGGGGCGAGGGGGTAGGCAGCGTCGGCTTGCGGCGTTTAGTGGGCGTCGTATTAGACATAAAAAAATTACTTGAGTTGTACTAAGTCAAAAGCAACCGCGCCAGACCAGCGATGTTGGAGACCACGCTACCAGCAGACGCAACCAGCACGCCAATGCTTTAGCGCTGCACCACGTCGGCTGTATCTTCTACGTGCGTAATTTCGGCATCGCCCCAAAGCTCCTCCAGCGCGTAAAACTGCCGGCGGTCGCGCAAGAACACGTGGACTACTACGTCCACATAATCCAACAGAATCCACTCGCGATTGGTGCGACCTTCACTCTGCCAAGGGGCTTGGCCAGTCACTTTTTCAACTTCTTCCTCTACCGAGCGGGCGAGAGCGTCGAGTTGCGTGTCGGACGAGGCCGAGCAGATGATAAAATAATCGGCCACTGCGTTTTTCAACTCTTTCAAGTTCATCACCACAATGTCCATTCCTTTGCGGTCTTGGAGGCCACGTACGGCTACGTCTGCCAATGTGTCCGAATCCTGCCGGACCTGAATGCTCTTCATAGAGTAAGTTTGCGTTGTTTACTAGCTAATATACGACTGCTAACCTGCGTGGTCATCAGCCCTAATACCTTATTCACGGGCCAGCAGCTCATCTGGCTGCCCGCCTGCGCCTCTACTAACTCGGAAGCGCAGCAACTGTTGCGCGAAAACCGGGCCAGCGAAGGTTGTACCGTCATAACGGACGACCAGTTTGCTGGCCGCGGCCAGCGTGGCAACCAATGGCAGGCGGCACCAGGCGAAAACCTGACGCTGTCGGTCGTTTGGCTGCCCACGTTTTTAGACGCCAGCCAGCAGTTTTTGCTAAGTCAAGCTGTGGCACTGGCTATGCGCGACTGGGCCGAACTGAGTTTGGGCCCCTCGGCCCAGCTACGGGTGAAGTGGCCCAATGACTTGTACTTCGGCACCCAAAAGCTGGGCGGGGTGCTGATTGAGAACAGTCTAAGCGGCCCAAAAATTCAGTCTAGCATCGTGGGCACTGGCTTAAACGTGAATCAGCAGCACTTTTCTATGCCCACGGCCACGTCGCTGAGTGCGCTCACGGGCCGGCATTTTCAGCGAGCGACCCAGGCCGAGCGCCTGCTCGAATGCTTGGAGCGCCGCTACCTGCAGCTGCGTGCTGGCCAGGTGGGCGATCTGCGCCGGGCCTACTTAGCTGCCCTGTATCGCTACCAGGAGTGGCACGAGTATGAGGTAGCCAGCCGCCGAGTGCGCGGCCAGATAGTGGGTGTGGAGCCCGACGGCCGCCTGGCTGTAGAGATTGCAGGCCAAGTGCAGCGCTTTGGCTTGCAAGAGATTAAATACTTGTAGCACCTCCCCTACCCCCCTATGTGCGCTAAGAATGAGTTTTGCCTAGCGCCCTACCCCCTTACTACCAAGCAAAACTCCGAAGCTTATTCTTTAGCCAAGAATAGACTTCGGAGTTTGATCTCAACTACAATTGATGACTAGCTAGTTGCCGTGCGTGCATGGCGCGGCTAGGCGGCTGATAGGGCGGTAATCAATGAACTCCACTTCGGAGGCTAAGTAGCCGGCGCGCACAGGCTCCTCACGCAGCAAGTCGGTACTGAGGTACTTCTTGTTGCTGTCGCAAAGCAGCGTGACAACGGTAGCATCGGGACCCAGTTCGGCAGCCAGGCGAATGGCGGCAATCACATTGGCACCCGACGAGATACCCACAGCTAACCCAAGCTGCTGGGCCAGCTTTTGAGCTACCAGGATGGCGTCGCCGTCCGAAGCCTGCACTACCTCGTCTAGTTCGTCCAGCTTTACGATGGCTGGAATAAACTCGTCCGAAATGCCCTGAATGCGGTGCGAGCCTACTTTGTAGCCCGTGGTGAGGGTAGGAGACTCGGCCGGCTCCAGGGGATGAATCTTAATGCCAGGAAAATGCTCCTTCAGGTAATGACCGGTGCCCATGACGGTGCCGCCCGTACCCACACCGGCCACGAAAGCCGTGGGCGTGCGGCCCACACTGGCAAGTTGGGCCGCTATTTCGGGTCCCGTGGTGCGGGCATGCGCCTCGGCGTTGTAGCAATTCTCAAACTGCTGAGTCAGAAATACCTGTGGGTTGGCGGCCGCCATCTCCTCAGAAAGCCTAATACTACCCAAGAAGCCGCCCTGCGCTTTGCTGATGAGCGTAACCTCGGCCCCCAACGAGCGGATAATATCTTGGCGCTCCCGGCTCAGCCAATCAGGCATTAGGATGTGGACGGGGTGGCCGAGGGCCTTGCCGATGGCGGCAAAGGCAATACCGGTGTTGCCGCTAGTGGCTTCTACCAGCGTGTCGCCAGGCTGAATTTTACCTTGCTCGTAAGCGCGCTGCAAAATGTAGAGCGCCATACGGTCCTTGAGGCTGCCGGTGAGGTTGTAATGCTCGCACTTGACGTAAATGTGGCCGGGCTGGCCCTGGTAGGTGTAGTGCAGCGCCAGCATGGGCGTGTTGCCCACTAGGTGCCAGAGGTGCGAAAACTTCTCAGTGAGGGCGGCCGACAGCGGTGCCGCGGCCACGGTTGCGTGTTGCATGAGGGGAAGGGAAGATGACAGGCGAATAAGGTCGGCTAATGAAGTAGCTTAGCACCGGGCTATTTCGCCCCACTAAACGCAAAGTTATTTGGCAGTAAAGAGCTGTACTAATTTAATTTACAGTTCTTCACCGCACAGGTTTACGGTACCAACTCGGCCCTGCGGGACCACCCGAAGACTTTAGAGTACCACCACGATGCTACGGGCGACGGCGTTTTTTAGACTTGCAGGTCTGCTTCAGGAATCCAGACCATCGGCAGGCATGGCTTTTTTCGAAGCTCCTTTTTTGAATCAGGTCTAGGCCTAGCTACTTTCTAGCTAGCTGCTTACCCCCTATTTCATGGTCATGAGAGCGGCCATAGTTTCGAGGCCTTCCCAGAGGTTGCCGAGGCGGATATTCTCGTTTTCGGCGTGCTGGTTATTATCGTAGTTCGCCACGGGTACGGTGAGCGTAGTGGCGCCCAGCTCCTGCTTGAACACGTATAGCGGCAGGCTACCGCCCGAGGTAGGCAGCAATACTACCGGCTGACTGACAGTGGTTTGCACGGCTTGCACCACGCTACGGGCCAGCGGCAAGTCCATGGGCGTGCGCTGGGCGTTGTAGCCAATGGCCGGCGCCACGCGCACGAGACGGGGGTAGCGCGCTCGTTCGGCATCGGTAGGCTCGGCCCGCGTCACAAAAAAACCTTGGCGCTCGATGTGGCGCACCAGCTTGGCCAGTTGGCGCTGGTAGTCGTTGCCCAGCACGAGACGCAAGTCCAGCACCGCCTCGGCAGTGGTCGGGATAACGTTGGCGGCCTGCGGGCCCACGTTGGCACTGCGCATTCCGTTGATATTCAACGAAGGCTGGTTTATCAATTCAACCAGCGACTGGCCCTGGCCGTCGGGCCGGGCAAAGCCCAGTTCGCCCCGAATGTCATTGTCGTTGTTCGGAATACGCTGCAGGGCGGCTTGCTCGGTGGCCGTGAGGGGCACCACATCATCGTAAAAACCTGCAATGGTGACGCGGCCCGTGCTGTCTTTCATCGAGCCCAGCAAGCGAGCCAGGCTCATGGCCGGGTTGGGCGCCCAGTTGCCGTAGTGGCCGCTGTGCAGCGGGCGCTTGGGGCCATACACGGTCAGGGCCACGTTCACATCGCCCCGCGCCCCAAATACTACTTGCTTGCGGCCCGACTGGTGCACGGGCCCGTCGCAGATTATCCAAAGGTCAGATTGCAGCAGGGCCCGGTGCCGGGCCAACAGCTCGGCCAGGTGCGGCGAGCCAGCTTCTTCCTCGCCTTCGAAGAAAAACTTCAGGTTGGCCGTTGGTCGGCCGCCGCTCTGGGCCAGAGCCTGGTAACCCGCGATAATGGCCATCACGCCAGCCTTGTCGTCGGAGCTGCCGCGGGCGTAAATGCGGTAGTCGGGGCTAAGCGGCGTGCCCGGTGTGGGCAGGGGCAGCAGCTGCCCGCCGCGAGCCAGCGAACCGCTCGCCAGTGTGGGCTGAAACGGGCTAAGGCCGGGCGCCCACTGTGCGGGGTTCACCGGCTGGCCGTCGTAGTGGGCGTAGAAGACGATGGTGCGCTTGGCGCCGGGCACCCGCACCTCGCCGTACACAGCGGGCGGCACGCCGGGCGTGGTAGCCGGCAGCAGCTGCACCTGCGCTATGCCGCGCTGGCGCATAAGCTCGGCAATGGTGGCAGCGGTGCGGCGCAGCCCAGCCGTATCGGCCGCCACGTTGGGGATGGCGAGCAGCCGCAGGTAGTCGGCCAGCAGTTCGTGCTCGTGGCGCTGGCGGTACTGGCGCACCTGGGTGAGCACGGTGGGCGGCGCGGCGGCCAGCAGCGCAGCTACCGCTAGCGGCAGCAGGCCCGTTAGCAAAGACAGTTTCTTCATGCCTCCAAGTAAGCTCTGGATAGCAGAAGAATGCGCACTGCCACCGCAATATCCGCGCCCCTACCCCCCCTGCCAAGCGAAGAAAGTCTTCGTTAGCATTCAAGCTAAAGGCGAGCCTACGCGGTATGTAAACACGCCCAAACACTACAGTAGGCTGGGCGCCAGTGCGGCCCGCATGCCGCCCAGGGTGAATTTCTCGATTTCTTTTCTAATGTAAAAACCGGACTCCTCTCTTTGCCCCTACTCACACAAATGCGCGCTTGGTGCAAAAAGAAGAGTCCGGCGGAAATCAGTCAGGCATAAAACCTAGCCCTACTTTTTCACCTTGGTTTGCTTAGAATAGCCCTTAGGCACGCTAAAAGGGAAGTCAAGGTGGCCCGAACCGACTTCTACTTTTTGGTAGTTGAGGGTGGCCGAGGTGCTTTCGGTGCCACCCTGCTGACCCAGTACGTTGGTGGTAAAGGCGAAAGGAAGGTCAGCGCCACCAGGCTTCTGGAAGTCGGCGTAGCCCACGGTGAGGCTGCGCTGAGCGGCACTTTCGCTCACTTTCAACTGCTGGAGGCGGCCGGTGCTCAGGCTTAGCAGCTGCTCCACGATGAGCGGCGCCTGCGGGTAGGTCACGGCTTGGTTGTCGCCCTCTTTCTTGAGCACGGGCACGGCGCCCTTGGGAGCTTCCTGGTAGTCGCCGAGTAGGATATCCTGCATCTGGCGGTAGGTCACGGGCACGTTCAACAGCTGGCTCAGGTAAGCGTAGTCGCCGGCAAAGTACGTCTTTTTCAAGCGGTTGACCACGCGCACCGAATCGGGCGTGAGCAGAGCCCTTACCCCCTCAATGCCATACAAAGAACCTGAGAGCCAGATGGCCGAATCGCGCCGCACGCGCAGGTTGAAATTGGCCGACTGCTCGGCGTCCTTGGCTTTGAAATGCACCTTGCCGTGGCCGTTCAGGTACTGAAAGCTGGTGTTGGTGGCCTTCACGCCGGCGGGCGTTACTACGGCAGTGGCCACGGGGGTAGAGGTGCCGGCCGTGATCGAGCCTGACTTGGTAGAAACGGCGCGGTGGCAGCCCGCCAGGGCCAGCCCGGCTAGTAGCAGCGCAGATTTATTCATACAATTTTTGGTCTTTGAGTTTGCGGTCGAGCAGCGGCGAGGCGCCGGGCCCGGCTTTGCGAGCCCGCTGCCAGGCCGCCACGGCCCCGGCGTGGTCGCCGAGTTGCCACAGTACGTCGCCATAGTGCTCCAGGATGCTTGCATCCTTGGTAGTCTTGCTGGCTTTCTCCAGGTTTTGGCGCGCGCCGGCGTAATCTTTCTGCTTGTAGAGCACCCAGGCGTAGGTATCGAGGTAGGTGTCGTTGTCCGGAAATTTAGTTACCGCGCGGCCCGCCATCTCCTTGGCCTTGTCGAGCTTTTCGCCGCGCAGACTTAAATAATAGCTGTAGTTGTTGAGCACCGCGTAGTTGTTGGGGTCGGTAGTGAGCACCGCGTCGTAGGCGGCATCCGACTTGGCGTACTCCTTCAACTCCTGGTACACGTCGCCGAGCTGCGAGTCGAACTGGCTTTGCTGCTCCACGCTGCCTGCTGCTAAGCGGCGGCCGTGTTCCAATGCCTGCGCAGCTTGCTGGGGCTGCTTTTTCAGCAAGTGCCCTACCCCGTTATAAAACCACAACGGGGCTTGGTTTGGGAATAGCTCCAGGGCCTGGTCGCTGTGCACCAGCAGCGAGTCGGTCTGGTTCAGTTCGGCATCGAGCACCACCACCTGCTGCCAAAGCTGGTACTTGGTCTTGTCGTATTTGAGCGCCTTAAGGTAGGTATTGCGGGCTTCCTTTTTGCGGCCAGTCTGCATCTGCACGTCGGCGGCTACGCTGTAGGCTTTGGCATCGCGCGGGTGGTTGCGAACGGTGGCGGCGGCCAGGTCGAGGGCCAGCGGGGTCACCTTGGGGTCGGGCAACTGCTTGATGTAGCCGACCAGAATGCGTACCTCCTGGTCGATTTCCAGCGCCGGGCTGTCGAAGGCCAGGCGCAGCTGCTTTTCTACCTCAGTGGGCTGGTTTTGCTGGCGGTACACGTCGGCCAGGATGAGGTGGGCCGCGGGGTTGCCGGGGTCGAGGCGCAGGGCCTGGTCGGCCACCCGAATGGCGTCGGGCAGGCGGTTATTGGCGGCGTACATCTCGGCCTGGGCCAGCACATAGCGCGGCTCGGTAGGGTTGGCCGCAATGAGGTTTTCGCCCTCCTTCAGGGCCAGCGGCAGGTTATTTTGGCGCAGGTATATCTGCTGCTTTTTAAAAGAGATTTCATCGGCATTGCCAAACTGAGTCTGGGCTTTGTCGAGGGTCGCCAGGGCCTCAGGCAGCTTGTTTTGGGCCAAGTAGAGGTCGGCCAATTGAAACAAGTAGCTGCCCGAGTTGGGCACCTCACTTACCAGGCTGGCGTAGGTAGCGGTGGCGGCTTCATACTGCTTTTGGCTGGCTTGGGCCTGGGCCAGCAGCAGGTAGTAGTAAGGGTTTTTGGTATCGAGCTTCACGGCGGCTTCGGCGTAGCCGGTGGCATCGCGTAGGTTGCCACTCAGTAGGTTAGCCTCAGCCAGCTTATAGTTGACGGCCGCGTTTTCGGGCACCAGCGTGTAAGCTTTCAGCAGGCGCTCCAGAGCCTTAGGATAGTCTTCGAGGATGACGTACTTCACACCATCGGTGTAGAGCGCTTCGCTTAGCTCACGCTCCTTGGGCGAAAGCGGTGGGCGGGCCGCCGCTTTTTTGGTCTCTGTTTCGAGGCGCTGGGCCAGCTCGCGCCGCTCCTTGCGCGTGAGCTTGGCAGGCGCAGCGGCCGGTGCCCTACCCCCCCCGCCGGGCTCAACGGCCTGCGCCCGGCCAGCCGTGGCTACCCCTCCTACCAGCAATAAAGTAACCGCGAACGAACGTATCAACATAGCACGCATAAGCACAATAAATAAACTAGAAGTCGAGGGCGAATGTACGCGGGATTACGCGCGAACGGCGCGGCCCCACCCATGGGAACCGCGCCGTTCGGTAAACGTGCGAAGTGCTTAAATTATCACACGCGCAGCGTATTAAAGTCGCCCACGCTTAAGTCGGCGGGGTGGCCCGTTACGCTGGCGCTGTTGCCCACCATCGAGTTGGCCACGTTGGCGTGGCGCACGGTAGCGCCGGTTTGCACGATAGAATTGGCTAGGCGCGAGTCTTCCACCACGGCGTTGGCGCTCAGCGACACGTGCGGGCCCACTACCGAGTCGGTAATGACGGCGTTCTCGCCGATATATACCGGCTCAATAATCACCGAGTTGGTGATTTTGGCCGAGGCAGCCACCAGCTTTTCGCCGCGCTCTTTCAGGTATTCGAGGTAGCGCTGGTTGGTGAATACTGTGGCGTCTTTGTTGCCGCAGTCGAGCCACTCGGTTACCTGGCCAGGCACGAAGATGGTGCCCTTGTTCTTCATGTTTTCGAGAGCGTTGGTGAGTTGGTACTCGCCTTTGTCCTTGATGTCGTTGTCGAGCAGGTATTGCAGCTCGTCGCGCAGGTAGGCGCCGTCCTGGAAGTAGTAGATGCCGATGATAGCGAGGTCCGACACGAAGGTTTCGGGCTTCTCTACAAATTCGGTAATTTGGCCTTGCTCGTTGAGCTTTACTACGCCAAAAGGCTTGGGGTCAGCTACTTTTTGCACCCAAATAGTGCCGGGCACCGAGCTATCGAGCGTAAAGTCGGCCTTGAACAGCGTATCGGCAAACGCCACCACGATGGGGCCGCTCAGCGAGTCTTTGGCGCACAAAATGGCGTGGGCAGTGCCCAGCGGCTCATCCTGGTACGAGATGGTACCCTTGGCGCCTACCGACTCGGCAATGGCGATGAGGCTTTTTTCGACGGTAGCTCCGAAGCGGCCGATGATGAAGGCAACCTCCGTCACGGGCTCGCCGCACACGCGGGCAATGTCTTCGACCAGGCGCTGCACAATGGGCTTGCCAGCAATCGGAATCAGGGGCTTGGGTACGGTGAGCGTGTGCGGGCGCATGCGCTTGCCCATGCCCGCCATCGGGACGATAATTTTCATATGTGAAGTTGGGTAGGAGGTGTTTTCAGCAAAGATATTTACTAGACTTACTGACATTCGGCCAAATCGGTTGGCAACCTGGCAGGGCAAAGATGCGGCCGAACCTCGGCCCGGCCCTACCCTCACCCAAATTTTATGTAGTCAGCAGCTCGGCCAGCGTTGCTGGGTCGGCGTTGCCGCCAGTGAGGATAAGAACTGTGTGCTGGCTGGGGGGTAGGGCAGCGCGGTGGCGCAGCAGCGCGGCCAGCGGCAGCGCGGCAGTGGGCTCCACCACCAGGCGGGCTTCGAGCAGCAGGCGGCGGGCGGCAGCCCGCAATTCGGCCTCGCTCACGGTCACGATATCGTCGGCGTATTGACGCAAGTGCGCGAAAGTGAGCTCACTTACGGCCAGCGTGCGCACACCGTCGGCCAGCGTGCGGTTGGTGTCGGCGGCGGCCCACTCTACCACCCGCCCGGCCTGGAAAGAAGCCTGGGCATCGGCGGCCAGCTCGGGCTCTACCCCTATTATTTTTACGCTGGGCTTCAAGAGTTTGAGGGCGGCGGCTACTCCACCCAGCAGGCCACCACCGCCCACGGGCGCCAGGACCAGGTCCACACTGGGCAGGTCTTCGAAAATTTCGAGGCCCACGGTACCCTGGCCCGCTATCACGTAGGCATCGTCGAAGGGCGGCACCAGCACGGGCGGCGCGGCGGCCCCGGCCAGCAGACGGGCGGCCACAGCTTCGCGCTTTTCGTGGGCCGGGTCGTAGAGAATAACTTCGGCACCGAGCGCCCGGGTAGCGTCAATTTTTACCTGCGGCGCATTGGTGGGCATAATAATGGTAGCACGCAGCCCCAGCTGCCGCGCCGCGTAGGCCACTCCCTGGGCGTGGTTGCCGCTGCTATAAGCCAGCACGCCGCGCCCGCGCTCCTCGGCGCTAAGGGCCATAATGCGGTTGCCCGCCCCGCGAATCTTAAACGAGCCAATCGGCTGCAAGCTTTCGGGCTTGAGGTACACGTGCTCGGTGCCCAGCTCGGGCAGGTCGAAGGGCAGCAGGGGCGTGCGCCGCGCTAGGCCGCGCAGCCGCTGCTGCGCCTGCTCAAGGTCGGCAAGGGTAGTGAGTTGCATCTTGCAAAGGTGGCGCCGCGCCCGCTAACTACACCACCCAGCATAACCTCGGCATAACTACGGCGCGACCGGCGGCGTTAGGGTAGCAGCTTCTTACTTTTGCCTTATGAACTTCATCTCCGAAATCGAATCCAGCATCCAGGCCCTGTTCGGGGCAGTCAACAACGGCTTTGCGCAAGACTCTGGCTCGGGCCAGCAGCACGTGGGCAACTGGCTCCAGCACCTGCGTGGCAGCGACGTGCCCGCCGTGCGCCTCGTGGCAGCCGAACTCGACGTGCTCAATGGGCACATTCAGCGCAACGATGTGGGTGCCATGGGTGCCTCATTCCAAAAGCTAGCCGACCTCACGGCCCGTGCGGCCCTACCCATCCACAGCTTCGAAGGCACCGGCGACAAACTCCGCGAGCTAAGCCAGAAGCTCAACTCGGCCGGTGGCAACCTACAAATCATTGCCCGCCAGCGTGCTGCTGGCACTGCCCCCGCTCAGTAGTTTACTGTTAACTAATTAGGGCCCAGAGGCTACGGCTGTTCAACACACTTTGAACGGCTGTAGCCTCTGGGCCCTAATTAGTTACTATTATTTTCCGGTGCTGCCGTAGCCACCCGCGCCGCGGGTTGTTTCGCTCAGGGTTTCGGTGGGCTGCCACTCGATGGTTTCGTGGCGCGCTACTACCAGTTGGGCAATGCGCTCACCATCTTGCACAGTGAATACTTTATTGGAAAGATTGACCAGCAGCACCTTTATCTCACCTCGGTAATCTGCATCAATAGTGCCGGGGCTGTTTACGATGCCGATACCGTGCTTGTAGGCCAGCCCGCTACGGGGACGCACTTGTGCCTCGTAGCCGGGGGGTAGGGCCAGGCTGAGACCAGTTGGGACGAGCAGTCGCTCCAGTGGACCCAGCGTTAGCGGGCCTTCGGGCAGGTTGGCGCGCAGGTCGAGGCCAGCAGCATGGGCAGTCTGGTATTCGGGCAACGGATGCCGCGAGGAATTGATGACGGGAATAGTAAGCATAAAAACGTGTCTTTTTCCTAAAAGAACGTCATGCTGCGCTTGCGGCAGCACCTCTACCAAACGGTTCGGCAGAGGTGCTTCCGCAAGCGCAGCATGACGTTCTTATTGTTTATCCGAGGCTTTTACAGCGCGGCCATTTCTTCGCGTACAAAGTCGGCCAGTTGCCGCAGGTACTCGGTGCTGAAGTCGAAGCGAATGCCGGCCGCCGCGTACACTTCGCCGATAGGCACGGTGTAGCCCAGCGCCAGTGCCCGCTGGTAGCCCGCGAGTGCCGCAGCCGGGTCTTGCCGAAAATTGCGCCACATCGCAATAGCTCCGAGCTGTGCCATCGCGTACTCGATGTAATAAAACGGCACTTCGTAGAGGTGCAGCTGCTTTTGCCAGAGCGTGGGCCGGAACTGTTCCAGGCCGCTCCAGCTCACGGTGCGCTGGTTGAAATTCTGAAAAATCTCGGTCCAGCGCTGGTGACGCTGCGCCTCCGTATGGTTCGGATTTTCGTACACCCAATGCTGAAACTTGTCGATGGTGGCGACCCAGGGAAAAGTCTCGAGTACGCCCTCAAGGTGCGTTTTCTTAGCGCGACGCAGCTCGGCAGGATTATCAAAAAACACGTCCCAGTGGTCCATGCTCATCAGCTCCATGCTCATCGAGGCCAGCTCGGCTACTTCACTCGGCGGATGTTTGTCGGCCGAGAGGGGTAGGCGGCGAGTAAGGAAAGAATGCACGGCGTGGCCGCCTTCGTGCAGCATGGTCACCACATCGCGCAGCGATGAGGTCGCGTTCATAAAAATGAACGGCACCCCAGTTTCATCGAGCGGGTAGTTGTAGCCACCAGGCGCCTTGCCCTTACGGCTTTCGAGGTCGAGGTGGCCCATCTGGCGCATGGTGCGCAGGCAGTCACCCAAGAATGGGTCGAGGCGCTGAAAGACCGTAATGGTCTTTTCGAGCAGCTCGGCTCCCGTTTGGAATGGGCGCAGCGGCTGTTGGCCGCTTGGGTCCACGTCGAGGTCCCAAGGGCGCAGGGCGGGCAGCTTCAGGTCGCGGCGGCGGGCTTCGTCAAACTCGTTGATGAGCGGCACCACCGTGGCCCCGATAGCCGAATGAAAGTCAAAACAGTCTTCGGCGGTGTAGTCGAAGCGCCCCAGCGCGGCAAACATGTAGTCGCGGAAGTTGGCGAAGCCCGCGTTTAGCGCTACCTGATGGCGCAGGCCTATCAACTCGGTAAAGAGCTGGTCGAGCGGCCGGCTGTCGCGCAGGCGCCGCGCCTGAATAGCCCGCCAGGCCTGCTCACGCACGGGGCGGCTCAAGCTCTTGAGACGGTCGGCAGCGCGGGGCAACGTCATTTCCTCACCATCGAGCGCCACGGTCATGGCGCCCACAGTGGCGGCGTACTGTTGCTGCTTGGTCGAGATATCGGTTTTCAGGCCAATATTTTCCTCCCGATAAATTTCGGAAGCTCGGCGCACCGAGCGCAGAAACACGCCGTAGCGGTCCTGGTTTAGCTCGCCGAGGTAGGGGCTGGCGAGCAGCTTTTCGTTGAGGGCGTGGTCGTAGGGAGCCACTTGGGGCTCCACTTCCTGCACAAAAAACTGAAAAGCCTCGGCGCGGCCTTCGTCCTGGGTATCGCAAGTCATGCGGATGTAGCGCCAAGCTAGGTCTTCGCTCAGCACCGACTCCAGTTCGGAGCGGTCGAGCAGCCAGCGCTCTAGCGTAGCGGCATCGTCCACGGGGCGGTGCTGCAATTCTTGAAAAAATGGCTCCAGAGCAACCCAGTCGGTTACGTGGAAGTCTTCGGGCAAGTAATGGCGCGGGGGTCGGGTAGTATCGGTGGCCTGCGAAGCCGCCGGGGTATCAAGCTCAGAAATTACCATAGAATACAAGTTACGTAATTTAATGACCGCTCGCCTGAACAGTTTGTTTCGGCACTACCCAAAACTTACCCCTACCCCCCTCTACTGCCTGAATATCAACCAATTTCAATTACTACATCAGCCGTTAATGGATGGGCTACGCACGTGAGAATGTAGCCTTTGGCCAGCTCGGCATCGGAGAGGCCTTCGCGCTCGTCGAGGTGCACCTTGCCACTGAGGCATTTGCCGCGGCACGCGGTACACACGCCTGCCTGACACGAGTAAGGCAAGTCGATGTCCTGGTCGAGGGCCGCATCGAGGATAGTCGTTTTAGCGGGCACCACCAGCTTGTATTCGCTGCCTTCATACTGGATGGTAACGGTGCGCTCAGTTACGGGGCCGTCGTTGGGGCCGGCCAGCGAGTCGCCGTGGGTATCGGCGGTTTCGGCTGCATCGGCGGCAGCCACGAAGCTCTCGCGGCGCACGCGGCTGCTGGGCACGTTGAGCAGTTCGAGAGCCGCCTGGGCTTCAGTCATCAGGCCCTCGGGCCCGCAGATGTAGTACTCGGCCTGCGGGGCCGGAAACTGGTGGCGCTGCTCCAGCACGCGCAAAATGGTGGTGCGGTTGAGGCGCCCAGTGTGCTGGTGCGGGCCGCCGGCGTGCAGTGGCTGGCTATACACGTGCTCTACTTGCAGACGCCCGCGGCTGCTGGCTTCGAGCGCTTCGAGCTGCTGTTTGAAGATAACCGTGCTCTCGTTGCGGTTGCCGTAGATGAGCAGCACGTGGCTTTGAGGCTCCTCGGCCAGCACAGCCTTGAGCATGCTCATGAGCGGCGTGATGCCCGAGCCGGCCCCGATGAGCACTAGCGAGCGCGCCGCTTTGGGGCTGGGCGTCACCACAAAGTTGCCAAGGGGGGGTAGCACTTCGTATTGCTGGCCCACCTGCACGGTATCGAGCAGGCGGTTGCTAACCAGGCCACCCGCCACGCGCTTTACGGTCACGGACAGGCGCGGGGCTTCGGCGGGCGTACTGCTGAGCGAGTAGGCGCGGCGCTCGGGCCGGGTGCCGGCCGGGCCGCAGGGCACGAGCAGCGTCAGAAACTGGCCGGGCTTGCTGGGCATGACCTGGCCATCGGGCCGCTGCAAATGAATAGTAACGGTGTCAGGAGTTTCCTGCGTGAGGGCAACGACGGTAAGCGTCAAATACGACGACATAAGCTAAAGCTGAGTAAGGCTACAAATTTACGCCAGCCGCAGCGCGTGAAGTTTAGATTATTGATTTTTCTGGTGGGGGTAGGGATTCGCCAGCCGGCCCTAGCTTCGCCTTTCGATGACCGTTCTTTCTGCCTTGCTCGCCCGCCACCGGGCCAGTTTCCAGCCCGTGCTGCCCGCCTACCCCCTCACCAGCCCCGGTGTGGCCCAGCTCGACTTCACCGCCGCCAACCCGCGCCTAACCCAGCCCGAGCGCCTGCGCGATACGGCGGATTTCGACCAGCTGGTGCACGCCATGCTAGCCGAACAGCACGCCGCTGTGGGCATCGGTGGCTACCTCGAAAACAGGGTTATCTACCGGCGCAGCCCGCACTTCGACGCCGCTACCGAGCCGCGCTCGTTGCACCTAGGTACCGATGTGTGGGTGCCGGCCGGCACACCGGTAGCCGCGCCGCTGGCTGCTACCGTGCACAGCCTGGCCGATAACAACCACTTCGGCGATTACGGCCCTACCCTCATCCTACAGCATGAATTAGAGGAAGTTACCTTCTACAGCCTCTACGGCCACCTCACGCGCACCGACCTGCTAGGGCTACGCGTCGGCGAGGTGCTGGCCGCCGGGCAGGTATTTGCCCACGTCGGCCCCTACCCCGAAAACGGCGACTGGCCGCCGCACCTGCACTTCCAGCTCATGGCTGATATGCAGGGCCGCCAGGGCGATTTTCCGGGGGTAGCCGCCCCCAGCGAGCGCACCTACTGGGCCGAGCTATGCCCAGACCCGATGCTGGTGCTGAGGGGGTAGTTTAAAACTGGCACTTACCTTTTGTTTCTTTGCTTCCTATGCGGTTAGTACGGCGTGTTTTCATTTGCCTGGCGGTTGCCAGCGCGTTCCCAGCATTAGGCCAACAAGGTACGTCTATTGCCCCCCAACTAGGTAGCGGCCAGTACGAGTACGTGCTGCTCGTGGCTACTAAAGGCAGCGGTGCCATCCTGGATTTCGGGCAATCGCGGGAAGCTGAAAAAGACTTGGAAAAGCGGGCGCCTACCACCGAGCAGGAAGTCGATGCCCAGGCTGTTCGCAAGCTAGACCACGCCGTGCTGGCCCTCAACTACCTCAGCAGCCGGGGCTGGGAATGCCTGGGCCTAAGCAGCCGGCAGCAAAGCAGCGGCAGCACAAGTAGCGGCTCGTTTAGTATTTATAGCGCCACCGAGTATTTATTGCGGCGCCGGCGGCCATAGCGCGCCCTTACGCAGGCACCGCTATTCGCTACTTCTCCCGCTCTATGGTGTAGTTAATCAGCATTTCGAGCGAGTTGCGCGCCTCGGATGCTGGAAACTCGTGCAGTATGGCCAGGGCTTCGTCGCGGTAGCGCTTCATCGTTTGGATGGCGTAGTCGAGGCCGCCCGACTGCTTTACAAATTCGATGACCTGCTGCACACGGTCGCGGTGGCCGGCGTTGTTTTTCACGTTGTAGATAACGCGGCGCTTATCGAGCCAACTGGCCTGCTGCAAGGCGTAGATGAGGGGTAGGGTCATCTTTTTTTCCTTGATGTCGATGCCTACCGGCTTGCCGATTTCGGCCGTACCGTAGTCAAACAAGTCGTCTTTTATTTGGAAAGCCATGCCGACTTTCTCCCCAAAAAGCCGAGCTTTTTCGATTGTTGCCTTGTCGGCGCCGCTGGCCGCGGCGCCCACGGCCGTGCAGGAAGCAATGAGCGAAGCTGTTTTTTGACGAATAATGTCAAAATAGACGTCCTCTGTAACGTCGAGGCGGCGCGCTTTTTCAATCTGTAGCAGCTCGCCCTCGCTCAGCTCCTTCACGGCGTTGCTCACAATTTTGAGCAGGTCGAAGTCGTCATTTTCGAGCGATAGCAGCAAGCCGCGGCTCAGCAGGTAATCGCCCACCAGTACAGCTATCTTATTCTTCCACAGCGCATTGATGGAGAAAAAACCCCGACGGTAGTTGCTTTCGTCTACCACATCGTCGTGCACCAGCGTGGCGGTATGTAGGAGTTCGATGAGTGCAGCGCCCCGAAACACGGCCTCGGGCAGCGGCGCGGTGGGGTCGGCGGCGCTGGCGCGGGCCGTGAGGAACACAAACATCGGCCGCACCTGCTTGCCCTTGCGGCGCACGATGTAGCCCATTATTTTATCCAGCAGCAGCACCTTGGTTTGCATCGACTGCCGAAACTTGACTTCAAACTCCGCCATTTCGGCGGTGATAGGAGCCTGTATCTGGTCGAGCGGATTTGCCATGCGGGCGCAATGATACGGCCGCCGAGCCGCACTGCCTACCTTCGCCGCATGCTCCGTACTGTCGAGTTCACGCTGATTGGCCACGCGCACGGCCGCCCTTTTGCCGCCGATGCCACCTACCAGGCCACCGGCCAGCCCCAGCCCATCGTGGTATTTGTGCACGGGTTCAAGGGGTTTAAGGACTGGGGGCACTTCGGGAGGTTGGCCGAGTTTTTTGCCAATCAGGGCGCTGTTTTCATCAAGCTCAACCTCTCGCACAACGGCGTAGTAGTAGGCGGCACTGGCGACCTGGAGGACCTGGAGGCGTTCGGAAATAATAATTTCAGCCTGGAGCTTAATGACCTTGGCCAGCTGCTCGACGCCCTGCATACGCCCGGCGCTACCCCTCTGCCCGCCGCCCAACTTGACCTGCATCGCCTCTACCTGGTGGGCCACAGCCGGGGCGGCGCCCTGGTGCTGCTCAAGGCGGCCGAAGACCCGCGGGTGGCGGCCGTGGCCACCTGGGCCGCCGTAGCCGACCTACACCCACGCTGGCCCGCCGAAGTAGTGGAGAAGTGGCAGCACGACGGCGTGCTCTACGTGCCCAACCTGCGCACCGGCCAGCAACTGCCGATGTACTACCAGATTGCCGAAAACTTCTTCGCCAACCGCGCGCGACTCGACCTGCCAGCCCTTATGCCCGGCCTGCGCCAGCCGGTGCTGCTCGTGCACGGCGACCAGGATGAGACGGTACCGCTCGCGGCCATGCACCAGCTGCACGCCGGCCAGCCTACTGCCGAGGTACTGGTAGTGCCCGGCGCAGGGCACATGTTTGGCGGGGCGCACCCGTGGTCTGGGCCTGCCCTACCCCCTCAGGCGCAGCTAATTGCCGAGCGCACAGCCAGCTTCTTTCACTTAACAAGTGAAAATGAGGAATCAAAAACGACGGGAGGCGGCCGGCTAAATTGATGCCGCAAAACGGTCCCTTTTTAATTCCTCATTTTTCAATTTCATACTTGACTACGCTGGCTTACGTGCTGCTGGGCAGCAACCTGGGTGACCGCACTGCCCGCCTCGCGCAGGCCCGCGCCGACCTGGCCACCACAACCGGCCGCATTGTGGCGGCGTCGGCACTGTATGAAACCGCCGCCTGGGGACTGGAAGACCAGCCGGCTTTTCTCAACCAAGTGCTAGCCATCGAAACGGCGCTGGACGGCCCTACCCTACTGGCCGCCTGCCTCGCCGCCGAGCAGCAGCAGGGCCGCGAGCGCCGGGTGCACTGGGGCGCCCGCACCTTGGACGTAGATATTTTGCTCTTTGGACAAGAAATAATTGCCACTCCGAGCCTCACCGTGCCGCACCCAGCACTGCCGGGCCGGCGCTTTGCCCTCGTGCCGCTGGCCGAGCTAGCGCCACAGCTGAGGCATCCGCAGCTACACCGTACTATCGCTGAGCTGCTGGCCGAGTGCCCCGATAAGCTAGCGGTGACGAGAATAGAATAAACAAAGCCCGTCTATCATTGCGCACAATGACAGACGGGCTTTGCCCTAACCTATCGTCGCAGTCGGCTCGATTTTCTTTACCAAGCCTTGCAACACCTTGCCGGGGCCGCACTCCACGAAGTGCGTGGCGCCATCACGAAACATAGCTTGCACGCTCTGCGTCCAGCGCACGGGAGCAGTAAGCTGGGCCAGCAAATTGGCTTTAATCTCGGCGGGGTCGCTGTGTGGAGCAGCGTCTACGTTCTGGTACACGGGGCAGCGAGCGGGGTGAAACGTGGTACGCTCGATAGCCTCGGCCAGAGCGGCCTGCGCCGACTGCATCAGGAGCGAGTGAAAAGCTCCGCCCACCGGCAGGGGTAGGGCGCGCTTGGCGCCGGCGGCTTTCAGCACGTCGCAAGCCTTGGCGATGCCGGCCGTGGAGCCAGATATGACGAGCTGGCCAGGACAGTTGTAGTTGGCAGCCACCACCACGTCACCGCCGGCGCTCACTTGCTGGCAGCCTTGCTCCACCGCCTCGTCGGGCAGGCCCAGGATGGCGGCCATGGTGCCGGGCTGCTCCTGGCAGGCGGCTTGCATGGCCTGGGCGCGGCGCGCCACCAGCGGCAGCGCATCGGCGAAGGTGAGCACGCCGGCCGCTACCAGCGCCGAAAATTCGCCCAGTGAGTGGCCGGCTACCATGGCGGGCACAAGGTCGGGCTGCGCCACAAACTGCGCCACCGAATGCACAAACACGGCCGGCTGCGTCACGTCGGTGCGGCGCAGGTCGTCCTCACTGCCCTCAAACATGAGCTTGGTCAGGTCGAAGCCCATGATGTCGTTGGCCTGGGTGAACAGCGCGCGGGCGGCTTCATTTTGCGCAAACAGCTCGCGCGCCATGCCCGGAAACTGCGAGCCCTGGCCAGGAAATAGTACGGCCGTCTTTTCGGCGTCGGAGGGGGGGGTAGGGGTCAAAATATTAGTGGTTTCTGGTTCTGGGTTTCGAGGCAAAATAAAGCCAAAAAAGCCGCCCCGGTGGGGGCGGCTTTGCTTTGTGGTGAGGAGATAGGCGCTAGCGCGACACTTCTACCCAGCCTTTGTAGGTGCGCTTGGTGCTAGCTGCGTCAGCAAACTGCACTTCGGCCAAGTAGTAGTAAATGCCGTTCGATACCAAGCCACTGCTCGTGCTTTCGCCAGCTGCGCCGCCGCCCGTCCAGTTGATGTAAGGGTCGGCGCTGCTCTCGTACACTTTCTTGCCCCAGCGGTTGAAAATCTGGATGTGCGTGGTCGTAACCGGGCTGGAGGTCTTAGGCCGAAACACCTCGTTCACGTTGTCACCGTTAGGCGTGAAGATGTTGGGCAGTAAGAAGAACACGCAGTCGCTTTGGCAAGCAATATTGCTCACTGCACTACGCTGGCCAGTGGCGGCCACTCCCTGCACCTGGTAGCAGCTCGTGGGCCGGCTTAGGTTGCGGTCCTGGTAGGTTAGCTGGGCCGTCGAGTCGATGAGCACAAACGGGCCAGTCTGGGTATCGCTGCGGAAAATGCGGTAGTATACCGCATTGGTAGCGCAGCCGGCGGGCGTGTTGCCCACCGTCCAGCGCAGGTTGTTCTGGTAGCGTTGGCCAGGAGCGGGGTAGGACTGTAGATTGGCCAGGCTGTCGCAATTGACCGCTTGCACGCTAAGCACCGGCGTGCAGGGCGTAGCGGCCAGCGTGGTGCATACTTGCTGGCTGTTATTCAGCAGGTTGAGCAGATAGGTATAATTGGCGTACTGGCCCGTGGTCTGCACGTAGTAGCAGTATTGCTGGCCAGTTTGCAGGCCGCGGTCCACGTAGGTGCCGCTGGTGGCGCCGGGTGTCAGGGTCGCAATCTGGGTGAAGGCGCCGGTGGGCGTATCCTGGCGATAAATGCGCGTTGGCTGCTTGCTGTTGTCCCAGGGCACGTTGTAGGCCCAGTTTACGGTAATCGTTTTGGCTAGGCCGTCGGGCACTAGGCTAGTACGCACGCTGGTAGCCGTAGGCGACGTTTCCGTTTTTTCTGTCGGCGTGCCCGTCGAGTTATCCGTGTTGAAGAATACCAGCGTGTACGTATACTGGTTGGCCACCGTATTTAAGCCACTGTCCACGTAGGTGGTGTCGCTAAGGTTGGTAATAGTCGCCGCCAAAGTAAGCGGGCCCGTGCCGACGCTACGGCTCAGGCGGTAGCCCGAAGGCGCGCCAAACGTGCCATTGTTATCGGCGCGTGGCCGAGTCCACTTCACCGTAATTCGGCCGGTGGTGGCGTGGGTCGTGTTCACGTCCACGTGGGTCAGCATCGCCGAGCGGCCATTAAAGGCGAGGCACGCCTCGTTCGACACGATGCTGGTGCCGCCCGAGGGCAGCGGGAATACGGCATACACGCGGTAGCTGTACGTTTTGCCGCGGCTTAACCCCTTGCCAGCGTTATCGTCGGCAAAGGTGGTGGCGTTAGCAGGTACGCTACCCACTTGCACGTAGCCGGCGCTGGCGGGCAGGCCCGTCTCGCAGGGGCCAGGCGTGTAGGCATAGCAGCCCTCGCGCCGGAAAATGCGCAGCTCGCTCGCGTTCTGGCAGCTGTAGCGGTCCCAGCTCAGCAAGCTAACCAACCCAGCGGCCGATGAGCTCGACACGGCTCGCACGTTTTGGGGCGGTGGCCCGACCACGGTAATTCGCACCGTCTTTTCGTCGATAAGAATCGGGGTCGATACGTTGCCATTGGGTGGGCTGTCCTGCGCTTTAAACACCACTACATAGGGCTGAGCCGATACCCGGCTGCAATCAGGCGTCCAGCTAAAGGTACCTGTCGAGGTGGTAGCCGTCGTGTTTTGCACAAACGTGGCCGGCGGCAAAATACCGCTGTAAGCAAACAGCGCAACGGGGGTAGGCGCCTGCGAACCAGTAGCTACCCCATCGGTAGCGGACACGCGCAACGTCACGTTTTGGTTAGCCACCACGCAGATATCGGGCGGCACCGTGAGGGTAGGCGGCAGGTTGGTAGTGGCGTTCACAATAATCTGCATATCGCGCACTACCGAGCCAATCTGCCGGTAAAACCCGTTGATGCGGCGCCACTCTTCCACAATGAAGGCGATGTTATAGATGCCCGCCAAGGCTGGCGCATTCCAGGTTATCTGCCCGTTGTACACGTCCTGCACAATAATTGCGTTCGCGTTGGGGTCGCCAACAGGCACACCGTTGTAAGGCACCTGCTTGGCACCCGGTACTAGGCTCTGGTTGTCTGGGAACACGTAGTTCTGACAGCGTACCGGCACAGGGGTATTATTGTTCGACTCAGCAGCTACCACGCCGCCCACTACTTGCCGACATTCAATCAACTTATAAGCCAGTGAATCGCCATCGGCATCATAGGCTGCCGGGTTGTGCAGAAAGACTTGCTTTAGACCAGCACGGTCCAAAGCTGGAGCTCGCAATACCGGCGAGTGATTGAGGCCATAAATCGGGTTAATAGTTACTTCCGACACAATGTAGAAAGAAGTATTAACTGAGTTCGCCATGTTGCGGATATCGGCATTACGGTTTTCCCCAATAAAGCTGACCTTGTACAATTGACCAGCACCCGAGTAAAAGTGGTCGAAATTGAAGTATATTATCTCAGTATCAGCGGTTGAGCGGGCGCCATCTACTACCCGCGTCATAAGCGGCCGGCCGGCGGCGTCTTTATCGTTGCCATCGAGCTTGGTACCATCGCCAAAAAAGATGGTCGTGTTGCTTAAGTCCTGCTGCACCGACGAGGTTTTATCCCGGTAAATCGTCATCCTAAACAGGATGTGATTGGGGTTGCCCGTGGCACTATCGACCCGCGACTGGATGTCGCCGGCGCGGATGTGGGTAGCCTGCGCCACCTGCGGCCGCAGCCAGCCTAGGCCCAGTAGCAGCAAGGCTACCAGCCACGCCGTGCGCCCCTTATTCTTCCCAAAAGATAAAAAAACTCGCATACTCCATCAGTGTTGAAAGACAGCCTATTACCCCCAAAAACAACCTTTGTTGCCCCTTTTCTGTCACTACTCAACCTTTATTCCAGGCCGTTGGTTGTGGGAAAGTACGCAGCAAATTAGCTAACGGCTTTCTACTCGGATTGATTCACGCTGAGCCATGCTTCGCTGAGCACCTGGGTTTAACGGTTCTAAATAAGGCCGATGTTGCCTGGCTGCCTTGGGCTGATACGCCGCCGGCCCTACCTTTGGGCGATACAAGAAGCTTTCTTTTTGGCTACAATTTCTATGAATTGGTTTACAAAAACCTTCTCCAGCAGCATCGGGCGTAAGATTATTATGTCCCTGACGGGCTTGTTTCTCTGCACGTTTCTGGTGGTACACCTCATCGGTAATCTCCAGTTGTTTAAGCACGACGACGGAGTAGCGTTCAACACGTACTCACATTTTATGGGTACTAACCCGGTCATCCGCACTATCGAGTGGGGCTTGGTGCTGGGCTTCGGCTTCCACATCTACGAAGCCATCATGCTGCGATTCCGCAACAAGGCCGCGCGCTCGCACGGCTATGTGCAGTGGGAAGCCAAGCAAAACTCGGAGTGGACGTCGCGCAACATGGGCATTTTGGGCTCCATTATCTTGGTGTTCCTGATTGTGCACCTGTATAATTTCTTCTGGCGCGCCCTCTTCGGCACGCTTGACCCAGACATCAACCATAACGATGATTTGTATCGCTTGGTGGTGTCGTCGTTTCATCAGTGGTGGTATGTACTGCTCTACGTAGCAGCGCAGGCTAGCCTGGGCTATCACCTCTGGCACGGCTTCCGTTCGGGCTTCCAGACTCTAGGGCTCAACCACCGCAAATACATGCCGTTGATTAAAAACTTTGGCTATGCGTTCGCTGTCATTGTATCAGCAGGTTTTGCCTCTATGCCGCTCTATTTCCTCTTGTTTACCAACGAGAAAGGTGCGGTAGCAGGCGCCGTACCAGCCGCGCTGCACCAGCTTGTGTTGGCGCTCAACTAACCTCAGTTTCTTAGCTTACTCTATATGATTCTGAATTCCAAAGCGCCTGAGGGTCCCCTGGCCGAAAAGTGGGACAAGCATAAGTTCAACGTGAAGCTCGTGAACCCCGCTAACAAGCGGAAGTACGACGTTATCGTGGTGGGTACCGGCTTGGCTGGGGCTGCTGCGGCAGCTTCGCTCGCCGAGCTAGGTTACAATGTAAAAGCATTCACGTACCATGATTCGCCACGCCGGGCTCACTCCATTGCGGCGCAGGGTGGTATTAACGCTGCCAAGAACTATCAGAACGACGGCGACTCAGTCTTCCGTCTGTTTTATGACACCATCAAGGGTGGTGATTACCGCGCCCGCGAAGCCAACGTGTACCGCCTGGCCCAGGTATCGGTTAATATCATTGACCAGTGCGTGGCTCAGGGTGTCCCCTTCGCCCGCGAATACGGCGGACTACTTGCCAACCGCTCGTTTGGTGGTGCGCAGGTAAGCCGTACTTTCTACGCTCGTGGCCAAACCGGACAGCAGTTGCTGCTTGGTGCCTACTCGGCCCTGAGCCGGCAGGTTGCCTACGGCAAGGTAAAAATGTACACCCGCTCGGAACTGCTTGATGTAGTGATAGTGGATGGTCAGGCGCGCGGTATTGTGACGCGTAACCTCGTTACAGGTGAAGTGCAGACGCATGCAGCCCACGCTGTAGTGCTGGCTACTGGTGGCTACGGTAACGTATTCTACCTGAGCACCAATGCCATGTATTGCAACGCCACCGCCGCGTGGCGGGCGCACAAAAAGGGTGCGTACTTCGCCAACCCTTGCTTTACCCAAATTCACCCTACTTGCATCCCAGTATCGGGCGACTACCAGTCGAAACTGACGCTGATGTCAGAATCGCTGCGCAACGACGGCCGTGTGTGGGTACCCAAAACGGTGGAGCTAGCCGAGCGCATTCGTAAGAATGAGCTGAATCCGCAGGACATCCAGGAGGATGACCGCGATTACTTCCTGGAGCGCAAGTACCCAGCTTTCGGTAACCTTGTGCCGCGCGACGTAGCCTCGCGCAATGCCAAGCAAATGTGTGACGAAGGACGGGGGGTAGGCTCTACAGGCCTAGCCGTATACCTCGACTTTGCCGACGTTATCAAGCGCACCAGCGCCGAAGCAGTGAGCCAGAAGTACGGCAACCTCTTCGAGATGTATGCGAAGATTACCGACGAGAATCCCTACGAGCGGCCGATGCGCATTTACCCAGCGGTGCATTACACCATGGGCGGCCTGTGGGTAGACTACAACCTGCAAACCACTATCCCAGGCCTCTACGCCATGGGCGAGTGCAACTTCTCAGACCACGGTGCCAACCGCCTCGGGGCTTCGGCCCTAATGCAGGGCTTGGCCGACGGCTATTTCGTAATTCCGTACACCATCGGTGACCAACTAGCTGCTACCCCCCCCAAGCCGGTAACAACTGACCACCCAGCTTTTGCGGAAGCTAAAGCTGGTGTGCAGGCGCGTGTGGAGCAACTACTAAGCATCAAAGGCAACCGGACTCCTGACGAGTTTCACAAGAAACTTGGCCACCTGATGTGGGAGTATTGCGGCATGGCCCGCAATGCAGAAGGCCTTCGTTTTGCTAAAGCTGAAATCGCTAAGCTGCGCAAGGAGTTTTGGCAGGATGTGAAAGTAGTGGGCTCGGGCGAGGAGATGAACCAGGCGCTGGAGAAAGCCGGCCGCGTGGCTGACTTCATAGAACTCGGCGAATTGATGGTGGACGACGCCCTCGATCGCAACGAAAGCTGCGGTGGCCACTTCCGTGAGGAATATGCTACGGAAGAAGGCGAGGCGCTGCGCCGCGACGACGAGTACGCCTATGTGGCAGCCTGGGAGTACATGGGTGATAATCAGCCCGAGCGCCTCAACAAAGAGGAGTTGGTGTTTGAGAATGTGAAGCTCACCCAGCGCAGCTACAAGTAATAACTATCTGTCAGGCTGAACGCAATGAAGCATCTCGCGTGCAGCAATATTAATTGGTAACCTAACGACGCGAGCGAGATGCTTCACTGCGTTCAGCATGACATTTTACTATAATGGCTGGAAGTAACCCCAACGCTAAACCCATGAACCTGACGCTGAAAGTTTGGCGTCAGCCTAACCGTAAAACGGAAGGCAGCATTGTTGACTACCAAGTGAAAGACATCTCGCCCGATATGTCATTTTTGGAGATGCTCGATGTACTCAACGAGGACTTGCTGCACAAGGGGCAAGACCCGGTAGCCTTCGACCACGACTGCCGTGAGGGTATTTGTGGCTCGTGCGACCTGTTTATCAACGGTCGGTCACACGGCCCCGAGAAGGGCACCACCACGTGCCAGCTGCATATGCGCAAGTTCTCGGATGGCGATACCATCACCATCGAGCCCTGGCGTGCGAATGCTTTCCCGGTTAATAAAGACTTGAGCGTAGACCGCTCAGCCTTCGACCGTATCATTCAAGCTGGTGGCTATGTAAGCGTGAATACCGGCGGTGCCCCCGATGGCAACGAGATTCCGATTCCGAAAGAGATTTCCGACCGTGCTTTTGAAGCGGCTACCTGCATCGGTTGCGGTGCCTGCGTAGCAGCCTGTAAAAACGCTTCGGCTATGCTGTTTGTGTCGGCTAAGGTATCGCAGCTAGCACTCCTACCCCAGGGCCAGGTAGAAGCTAAAACCCGTGTGGAAAATATGGTGGCGCAAATGGACATCGAAGGTTTCGGTGCCTGCTCCAACATTGGTTCTTGCGCAGCTGAGTGCCCAGTAGGCATCTCGCTGGAAAACATTGCTATTCTAAACCGTGAGTTCTTAACGGCTAAGGCCACGTCGAATAACCTGGCGTAGGCAGCATTCAACTTCTCAAAAAGGCGTGGCGGATAATCCGTTACGCCTTTTTTATGCACTTACTTAAGCACCTATTCTTGATTGACACATCTGATGTAACTTGCTGCCTTATGTGCCAACTAGCTGCTAATGATTGCATTATTTTGGAGTGCGCTGTGCTTGCTGGTATTCGCGCCAGGCCTGAGAACTGCGCCACGGATAGTATTATTGGCAGCCCTTTTATATGGGCTGAATGAACTAGCAGTGGTGGGGCCGCTGTGGTGGTCGCACCAATTTGGCTTGCAATACAACTGGCTGGGCAAGCTGCTGGCCACTGTGCTCTCGCTACTGGTTATTTACGTGCTTCACTGGGTAAGCCCACGGGACAGCGGCTTGCAGTGGCCAGAACCAAGCTCCTGGCGCATCGTGGGGCTTGTGGCACTAGCCGCGGCGATGCTGCAATTAGCTAGCGGTTACCTGGTGCGGCACCAAGTGCGCCCGCCGAGCGGCGAAGCCTTACTGTATCAACTGACCATGCCAGGCTTGGCCGAAGAACTATTCATGCGGGGCGTACTGCTGGGCTTGCTGAACAAAGTATTTCCGCGCACTATCCCCTTCTTTGGTACGCGTACCAGCTGGGGCGGCTTGGCGGGGGTGGGACTGTTTATTCTAGGCCATGGCTTCGGTTTTGCGCATCCGGGCGTGCTACTTCCGGCCGCGCACTTTCCGCTGGGGCGCATAGCTGATAAACTTTTGTTTGGCACACTCTACCTGTGGGTACGTGAGCGTAGCGACTCAAGCTGGGCCGCAGTAGCCACCCATAATCTGACCAATATCAGTCTGTATCTGGGGCAACTCCTACCCTAGTTTTGCTGAAGCGTGCTGCCTACCCCCTCTATCTGGTCAAAGAGTAGCTGCGCAAAAAAGCCCTTGCTACTTTCGCAGCAAGGGCTTTTTTAGAAAGTTAGCAACGGCTTATTGGCCCAGCTTTTTCTTCAGGTTTTCGTCTAGCGCCTCCAAGAATTCCTCGGTGTAGAGGTAGTCGCGGCCATGCTCCACTTTGTTGCCGTGGATGCAAACGGCCAGGTCTTTAGTCATTTTGCCGCTTTCTACTGTCTCTACGCACACGGCTTCGAGCTTGTGGCAGAAGTCGATAAGCTCCTGGTTGCCATCGAGCTTGCCACGGAACTCCAAACCGCGCGTCCAAGCGAAGATGCTGGCGATAGGGTTGGTCGAGGTGGGCTTGCCTTTCTGGTGGTCGCGGTAGTGGCGCGTCACGGTGCCGTGGGCGGCTTCGGCTTCCATTACGGTGCCGTCGGGCGTCACGAGCGTCGAGGTCATCAGGCCCAGCGAGCCGAAGCCTTGGGCTACGGTGTCGCTCTGCACGTCGCCATCGTAGTTTTTGCAGGCCCACACGAAGTTGCCGTTCCACTTGAGGGCCGAGGCCACCATGTCGTCGATAAGGCGGTGCTCGTAGGTGATGTCGGCTTCCTTAAACTTGGCCAGGTAATCCTGCTCGTAAATCTCCTGGAAGATGTCCTTGAAGCGGCCATCGTACTTTTTCAGGATGGTATTCTTAGTGCTCAAGTACAGCGGCCAGCCCTTCATCAGGGCTTGGTTGAAGCAGGCATGGGCAAAGCCCCGGATGCTCTCGTCGGTGTTGTACATGGCCAGGGCCACGCCGTCATTTTTGAAGTTGAATACTTCAAATGACTGCACCTCGCCGCCATCTTCGGGTGTAAAGGTGATGGTGAGCTTACCCTTGCCCTTGGTTACGAAGTCGGTGGCGCGGTACTGGTCGCCGAAGGCGTGGCGACCGATGCAAATCGGGGCCGTCCAGTTGGGTACCAGGCGCGGCACATTGCTCATCACGATAGGCTCGCGGAATACGGTACCGTCTAGGATGTTGCGGATGGTGCCGTTTGGCGACTTCCACATTTGCTTGAGGCCGAACTCCGCCACGCGCTCCTCGTCGGGGGTGATGGTGGCGCACTTGATGCCTACGCCGTACTGCCGGATGGCATTGGCCGAGTCGATGGTTACCTGGTCGTTTGTTTCGTCGCGGTACTCGATGCCCAGGTCATAATACTTAATGTCGAGGTCGAGGTAAGGCGTGATGAGCTTATCCTTGATAAACTTCCAGATGATGCGCGTCATCTCGTCGCCATCGAGCTCTACTACGGGATTGGCTACTTTGATTTTGGTCATTACTTAGGTGGGCTTTTGAGGTTAGCTGCCGGGCCCTGCAAGCAATGCAGCCCGGCCGGCGCGCCCGCACCAAACTGATGCGGCCGTTACCGGGGTCAATATTAAGCAAGGGTTTCTGCTCAGTCGCTACCTGGGGTCTTCGCAATCGTTTGCGCCCTTTCTCAAGCCAGCTAATTTGTGAGCCACGTACGAACAGCGCGCGGTAACTAGCCCTCAACCTCCCTACCCCCCTGCCGTAGCCGAAGAACTTAGTTGTTGGCTTAGTGCCGCGGGCTGAATAAAAACGTGCTGCACGTCGGGGTACGCTGCCTTGATGGCGTCGCAGAGCCGCGCTATTACTTGGTTGAGCTGGCTGGCCGGTAGCTCGGGTATAAACTCGACAGGCAGCACCACCAGGATTTCGTGGGGGCTGAGGTAGGTAGAGAGCGGCGGCGCCGTGCGGGTAATGGTGGCTTCGGCGCAGGCCAGCTCTGTAACGTGCCGGAGCAGCGCGTCGTCGGCGGGCTCGCCCAGTAGTAGGCTTTTGGTTTCGCGCAGCAGCAGGCCGGCTACTACCAGCAGCAGCAGGCCAATGAGCAGCGACGCTACCCCATCCAGCTCGGGCCTATTTAGCCAATGGCTTAGAAACACACCCAGAAAAGCGATGAGCAAGCCCAGCAAATCGGACGCATCCTCGAAGAGCACTACAAAAACCGAAGGGTCTTTGCTAGCTCGAAAAGCCGCCCAAAACGGCTGCTTGCCCCGCTGCGCGTTGAAGGTGCGACGCGCCACCAAAAACGACGCCCCATCCAGGCAAAAGGCTAGCCCCAGCACCACGTAGTTCCAGGTGGGGCTGCCGAGCGGCGTGGGGTGCCGCAGGTGCTCGTAGCCCTCGTACAGCGACAGCCCACCGCCAATAGCGAAGATGAACACCGCCACCATGAAGGCCCAGAAGTACAGCTCGCGCCCATGACCAAACGGTCGGCGCACGGTAGCCGGCTGCTGGCTGGCACGTAGCCCCAACAGTAGCAGCCACTCATTGGCCGTGTCGACGAGCGAGTGAATGCCCTCTGAAAGCATTGCCGAGGAGCCCGTGAACCACGCAGCTACAAACTTGATGACGGCAATACCTAGGTTGGCCGCCAGCGCGGCTACGATGGCAGTTTTCGATTCGGGTTGTTCTTTATCGGGCACAGAGGGGGTAGGGAAAAGCTGGACGTGAGCGCGGCTCAGCCACCGGCCGAGAGCCGGCCCAGGCCCTTACTAACTAAAAAAGAGCGCCTTGGTTGCCACCAAGACGCTCTTCTTAAGCAATTGACCAGGCTTTAAGCGGCGGCTTCTTCGGCCACTGCCGCGCTTAATTCAATCTTCAACTCACTGAACCCTACCCCTACTACCACGGCCGGCGCGGCCACGGTCGTTTCGGTGGCAGGATACACGCCGAGCGCTACCGCTTGCGTGTCGGCTTCGGCCGTGGCGGGGGGGGTAGGCAGGCCGTGCAGCACCACGCGGTAGGTGGCGTAGGCGGGCTGGTAGTCGCCCTCGATGTGCTGGGTGAGGATGAGCGCAGCGGCCGCACCTGCCACCGTGAAGCGCCGGGTAGTGCGCTCGCCCTGCTGGTAGCCGTAGCCCTCGCCGCCATCGTCGTAGAGCACGCTTTCGGCGGTGCCATTTTTATAGTACACGTGCAGCGTGAGTTGCTCCACGGGCTTTTCGCCTACGTATTGCATGATGGGCTGCATGGGCACCACGGCACCGGCTTTCACAAAAACCGGGATGCGCGTGAGGTCGGCCGAAGCCCAGGTTTCGGCGCCGCCCGACTTCAGCTCGTCGGTCCAATAGTAGTACCAGTCGCCGCGGGGCAGGTACATCCAGCGGCCATCGGCGCCGGCCTGCGTGATGGGGCACACCAAGATGTTATCGCCAAGCGCAAACTCAGCCATGCGCAGGTAGGTTTGCGGGTCGTCTTGGTCTAGGAACGTGAGCGGGCGCAGCATAGGCGTGCCCTGGGTGCTGTACTGCCAAAACGTGGTGTACATGTAGGGCAGCAGCTGGTAGCGCAGCTCGATAAAGTGCCGCGCCAGGCTGGTGTAGGGCTCGCCAAAGCTCCAGGGCTCCTGGTCGCCGTGGTCGCCCGAGCTGTGTGTACGGAAGAACGGGTGGAACGCGCCGAGCGCAATCCAGCGGGCATAGAGCTCGCCGTCGGGCGTGTCGATGAAGCCGCCGATGTCGGAACCAATAAAGCTAAAACCGCTGATGCTAAGGCGTTGGCACTGAATATTGGCCAGCCACAGGTGGTCCCAGCTGGCAATGTTATCGCCGGTCCAGCCCGACGAGTAGCGCTGCCCCCCCGCGTAAGTGCTGCGCGTGATGGTAAATGGCCGGTCGGGGTAGCTAAAGCGCGCCACGCCGTCGTTGGTAGCGCGGGCCATCTGCATGCCGTAGATGTTGTGCGCCTTTTTGTGTGAGCACGGCTGGCCATCGTAGCCAAAGCGCACGTCGTCGGGGAAAGTACCCTTCTCAAACACGGCGGGCTCGTTCATGTCGTTCCACACGCCCTTCACGCCGATGTCCTTTATCAGGCCCTCAAATAGGCCCGACCACCACTCGCGCACTTCGGGGCGAGTGTAGTCGGGGAAATTGCACTGGCCGGGCCACACCGAGCCTTTCATGAGCGGGCCATCGGCACGGCGGCAGAAGTAATCGTTCTTCAACCCCTCCTGGTACACCGGGTACTCGGGGTCAATCTTGATGCCGGGGTCGATAATGACCACCGTCTTAAAGCCATCGGCGGCCAGCTCGGCTACCATACGCTTAGGCTCTGGGAAGTGCTGCGGATGCCAGGTAAAGCAGCGGTAGCCATCCATGTAGTCGATGTCGAGGTAAATCGCATCGCACGGAATGCGGCGCTCGCGCAGGCCCTGGGCAATGGCCTTCACGTTGCCCTCCGGGAAGTAGCTCCACTTGCACTGGTGATAACCTAAGGTCCAGAGGGGGGGTAGGGGCGGCGGGCAGGTAAGGCGCGTATATTCTTCAGTGACTTCGAGCAGGGTAGGGCCGTAGATGAAATAGTAATTCATCTCGCCGCCTTCGGCCCAAAAGCTGGTGATATCGGCCCGCTCGGCCGCAAAATCGAAGAACGCCTTAAACGTATTGTCGAAGAAAATGCCATGCGCAATGCGCTGGTGCAGCACATGAAAGAACGGAATATTCTTATACAGTGGGTCCGAACCCTTCACGTAGCCGTAGGTGTCAGAGCCCCAGTTTAGGAAGCGGTGGCCGCGCAGGTTCATGTTGGCGGGCTTGTCGCCGAGGCCGTAGTAGCACACGCCACTGGGCACCTGCAGGCTCATCTTCACGATGTCGTTGCCGGTTTCGTAGTCGTGGTGCCAGTGGTAGCCTTTCTCGTCGGCGCTCAGGATATTGCCCGAGCGGTCGAGCACGCGGGTGCGCAGCGAGTCCTTCCACACAATGCAGATGAGGCGGGCCGTAGTGAGGCGGTAATGGTCGCTTTTCTCCTTGAACTCTAAGAAGGTAGGCACCGCTGGGCGCAACGTGTGCTCGGTGGCCGGGTCGGGCACTGCGTAGCTGAAATCGGGCTCGCTGGGGCTTTCGGGCGTGAGGTAGCGAAAGCGCAGAATCTTGTCCGACAGCACGTGCAGCAGCAAGCGCGAGCCGTTTTCGGTGGTGAAGGTAAAGAGGTGGTCGTCGGTCTGCTCGGCCTGCTGCACGGGGCCGGGCAAGTACTCCTGGCGGGCTTGCGCCGCCAGGTCATTCACCATGTAATTATTTTCTTGTACCGAATTAGTGGCCATAAAGGACAGAATAGATGAGGCAGGAAAGGTAGGGGCAGCTGGCTACCACGCGCCCAAAGGGGCAGCCAGCAGCAAAAGAAGCAGGGCGCCTGCAAGACTCGTGCCTGCAAAATAGGATTCAGGCGTGGCATAAGGCCCGGGCGAAGTGCCGAGAACGCGCCGGCAACTCTTTATGTTGCGATATTTTTTGCGATAACCCATTAACCAGGCGCCGACAATGCCGTTATTCGTAGGGACAATTCCCAACCAATGCCTGAGCCTGCCGCCGATTCTGCCGTCCCCCTTGCTGTACTTGTACTAGCCTGGGACGAAACCACGCCGGCCGTTCGCGCCCTAGTTGAAGCCACCCAGGCGCCTACCCCCGCCGTCGCATCCATCCTGGTGATGGTGCCGCAAGCCGCCAACCCCGAGGCCCTGAGCGCCGAAGAATATTTACCGCTCCCGCCCGAGCCAGCGACCACCTTTACTCTACCCACTACTGCCGAGCCCAGCGCCCTACCCCCCTACCCTGCCGGCACGCCCAGCGCTTTGCCTCAGGCAGCTGTTCAGCAACCGGCCCTTAGTACTGCGCCAGCTAGCAGCCCTACCCCAACGGCGGCTACCCATATAGCTGAGCTAAAAATACAGCCTGCCTCAGCGGTACCAACCAGTACTCCTGCTACGCTAGCCTGGTCAGCAGTGCAGGTGGTGCGATTGAGCACAATGACGTTAGCAACGCTGGGCCAGCGCGCCGGCCAGGCCCTGCCCGCGCCTAATTGGACGGGCGAGCCTAACGCGCCGGCCGCGCCCTACCTGGGCAGTAGCGTTGACGAAACGAGAGGGGTTAATGCGGAAACGCTGCCAGTTGTGCAGCCAGCGCACGCGCCGCTTCCCGCTTCCCTACCCCCTACTGCGAGCTACAAACCGGCTGAGTCGCTGGCGCAAGCTGCCGATCTCGAAGGAGATTTACTTCCGCTAGAAGCAGAAGAATTAGCCAGTTTTGAGCAGCACAGCGCCGAACTGCTGCCCGAAGCAACAGCAATTTTGCCGCCCGCTTCCAGCAACTGGCAGGCGAGCTGGCCCGAGGCGTTAGCTGCCCTGGGCCAGCCGCCGGCCCAGGAGCCCATCGTGCCGTTGTCGACGGCCAGCCCTACCCCTCCAGCGCTTCACGAAGCAGCCTTGGGACTGCCGGCGCGGCCGGTCGCACCGCAGTATTCGGAACCGAATTTAAATTTTAAAATAATTCAGTACGCGCGCTTCGCGGTGCCGGTGGCGCTGGCCGAAGCACCTTACGCGGCCATTTATGCGCCTGCCTGGCCTACCTGGCTGGCTGCCCAGGAGTTGCGCCAGCGCACGGGCGGACCGCTGGTATTGCACGTAGCTACGTTACCCGATGAGCCCTTAGCTATCGCTACCGGCTGGGTAGCCGAGCTGCAGCGCCAAGCCCTGCGCCGCGCCGATATGGTACTGGCCGAAACTCCGGCGCTGGCCGAGCGCCTGCGCCATGAATTGGACCTATTCGGCGCCACCGTACACACGGTGCCTGCCGCCGACGCTGCCGCCATTGCGCAGGCGCTGTACCTGGCCCGGCCACGAGCAGCAGTTAGCCTGAGTTAAGTCGTAATTTTGCGCGTGATGACAGAATTTGAACAGGAATTTGATGCGGCGCTCGAAGCTGACCCGCACACGGGCGAGGTACTGGTGGTGGCACCCTTCTCGGTAGAGGAGTTGTATGGCACGAAGGAGGAACTGCTGGTGCAAACGACCATCGAGGGTTTTCCTTACCAGGGCGAGTTGTTGCCGCTGGGCGATGGCTACCACGGGCTGGTGATTCCGCGCGAAGTGCGCCGTGCCGTGGGCAAAACGCTGGGCGACATCCTGCACGTAGCCCTGCGCCGCGACCTGAGCGAGCGAGTCATTAAATTGCCCGAAGACCTCGACGCCGGTCTAAATCAGGATGCCGCCGCGTTCAAGTTTTTCAAGACCCTTACTAAGCTGGAGCAGCGCTCCTACGTGCGCTACCTAAAGGGCTCCAAAACCCCCGAAATACGCGGCAAGCGCCTCACCGAAATCGTGTACCGCCTCAGTATTGGGCGCAAGCGCGAGTAGCTTAGTCCTGGTAGCGGCCTGTGTGGGCTGGCGTAGCTTTGGGGCCGGCCCCACTTTGCGGCTGGCTTTCACCCGTGGACTTCTTTCCTAAATCTCCTTACCGCTTACTGCGCCCGGTGTTGCGGCCCATGCTCAAGGCCGAGCAAACGCCGACGGTGCTGTTTTTGCTACGCTGGCTGGCCATTTGCAGCGTAGTGGGCATTTTGGCGGGGTCGGCATCGGCGCTGTTTATTGTCACCTTAGCCTGGGTCACGCACTACCGCGAGGCGCATCCGGCCATTATCGCCGGGCTGCCGCTGGCGGGGCTGGCCATCGGGGCTACCTACCACTACCTGGGGCGCGATGCTGCACGGGGCAATAATTTATTGCTCGACGAAATTCACAGCCCGCACGGAGTTATTTCGCCGCGCATTGTGCCACTAGTGCTGGGCAGCACGCTGCTCACGCACCTGTTTGGCGGCTCGGTGGGCCGCGAGGGTACGGCCGTGCAAATGGGCGGCGCGCTTGCCGACCAACTTACCCGCATCTTTAAAGTAAGCGCGCGCGACCGCCGGCTACTGCTCATTGCGGGCATCAGCGCGGGCTTTGCGTCGGTGTTTGGCACGCCCGTGGCGGGGGCCGTCTTCGGCATTGAGGTTGTCGTTATTGGCTCCGTGAGCTACGACGCGCTCATTCCGAGCGTATTGGCGGCCGCCAGTGCCGCTTGGGTCACCAAGGCTTGGGGCATTCACTACGAATTGTTTCCGGTGCTAGAGGCACCGCCCTTCGACCCGTTGCGCCTGCTGCTTACGGTGGGCTGTGGGGCGCTGTTTGGGCTGGCGGCGCGCAGCTTCGCCATTCTCACGCACTGGGTTGGCCACCAGTTTCAGCGGGTGCCCTACCCCCCTTTGCGGCCCGTAATTGGCGGCTTGCTGCTCACAGCGGGCGTCTTGGCGCTGGGTACGCAGTACATTGGCTTGGGCGATGCCACCATTGTGGCGGCGGGCCAGGTGACGCAGGCGCCCTACGTTTTTCTGCTGAAAATGGTATTTACGGCCCTTACGCTGGGCTGCGGCTTTAAAGGTGGTGAGGTGACGCCACTGTTTTTTATTGGCGCCACACTCGGCAGTGCGTTGTCGCTGGTAGTGTCGCTGCCGCTGGCGCTGCTGGCCGCTATGGGCTTTATCGCCATTTTGGCTGGTGCGGCCAACACGCCCATTGCCTGCACGCTGCTGGGCGTCGAGCTATTTGGCTCGCATGCGGGCGGCTATTTTCTAGTGGCTTGCGTGGTAGCTTACCTCACCTCGGGGCACCAAGGCATTTATTCTTCGCAGATTATTGGGGCAGCTAAGCACGTGCGCTTCGGCCGTGAGCAGGGCCACCGCCTCGACGAAGTGGCCGAACAGCGCAAGGGCCGGCACTAGCGGCCGGCCCTTGTCTTCAGCAGCCAGGTAGCTGCTGCGCTGCCACTTACAGCCCTACCCCTTCGCCAGCACCAAAGCCGTGCGGTTGGGCACGTAGAGACGCAGGCGGGGTGCCTCGGCGGTACCGCCCCCACCAAGGGTGTCGTAAATCATCTTCTCGTCGAGCCGGGAAAAGCCGCCAAACTCGCCGCGGTCGGTGCTGAGTAGTAGGCGGTAGCGGCCCGCTGCCGGCACCGGAATACCATAGTCTGAAAAGCTATTGCTCACATTAAAGCTGAACACGAATACTAGGCCGGCGCGCTCGAAGGTGAGGATGCGGTTGTCGTAGTCAAGGTTGAGCAGCGTAGCAGGGCCTTTGGTAAGCGGCTGACGCTCGCGGGCCACTTGCAGCATGGCGTGGTCGAAGGCTAAGAGCTGCGAAAAGCGCAGGTCAGCATTGTCGGCTAGGCTCCACTGGCGGCGAGCGAAGTGGTAGCTCCAGTCGTTGCCGGCCCTCGGGAAATCGACCCACTCGGGGTGGCCAAACTCATTGCCCATAAAATTGAGGTAGGCTTCGCCGCCCGCGCTCAGCGTGATAAGCCGGATGAGCTTGTGCAGCGCCGTGGCACGGGCCACTTGCGGGTCGCCGTCGAGCACACCCATATTGGTGTAGATAGTCGAGTCGTACAGCCAATGGCTTAGGGTTTTATCACCCACCAGAGCCTGGTCGTGGCTTTCGGCATAGGCCACGGTTTTTTCGCCCGCCCGGCGGTTGGTCAGCTGGTGCCACAGCTCGCCGAGGTCCCAGTCCTCGTCGCGCTTGTGCTTGAGGTTCTTAATCCAGAAATCGGGCACGCCCATCGCCAGGCGATAGTCAAACCCTACCCCCCCCTCAGCGATGGAACGACAGAGGCCAGGCAGGCCGCTCATGTCTTCGGCAATAAGCAGGGCCGATTCCTTTAGTTCGCGCACCAGCGTAGTGGCTAGCATGAGGTAAAGGATGGCGTCGTCGTCGGCCTGCGGACCGAAGTAGCTGTCGTAGCCCCCGAAAGAATGCCCCTCGCCGTGGTGGTGGTAGAGCATGGAGGTGATGCCATCAAACCGGAAGCCGTCGAAGTGAAACTCTTCGAGCCAGTAGCGCAGGTTGGAGAGCAGAAACTGCTGTACCTCGGGGCGGCCGTAGTCAAAGAGCTTCGAGTCCCAGCCAGGGTGATTGCCGCGCTCGCCCTTGTGAAAGTAGAGATTGCCTGAGCCATCGAAATCGGCCAGGCCCTCGGCCTCATTCTTCACGGCGTGCGAGTGAACCAGGTCTAGCAGCACCACAATGCCGCGCTGGTGGGCCGTGTTCACCAGGTATTTCAGGTCTTCGGGCGTGCCAAAGCGCGAGCTGGGCGCAAAGAAATTGGCCACGTGGTAGCCAAACGAGCCGTAGTACGGGTGCTCCAGAATGGCCATCAGCTGGATGGTATTGTAGCCTTCAGCCTGGATGCGGGTCAAAATATGGTCGGCAAACTCGCGGTACGTGCCGACCCTACCTTCTTCCTGGGCCATGCCCACGTGCGCCTCGTAGATGAGCGGCTGACCCTGGGTAGCGTTGGCGAGGCGGAAGGTTTGGTCCGTCCACTTGAAAGGACTTTCCGGCACCCAAAGCTGAGCTGAATAATCTTTGCTCTGCTCGTCTTGCACGGCGCGGCGCAGGTAGGCGGGTAGGCGGTCTTTGCCTTGGCCATTAGCCACTACGTGCAGCTTGTAGCGCGAGCTAGGGGCCAAACGGCGGCCATTTTCGTCATCGGCAACGAAGCCTTCCCAGATGCCCGTGGCTGCGTCCTTCTGCAAATAATCGGCACCGCGATTCCAGAAATTGAAATCGCCAACTAAGCTTACGGCCTCGGCGCCAGGTGCCCACTCGCGTACCACGTAGCCGCGGCGGCGCGCATCGTAGTGCAGGCCTAGGCGCTGGTGGGCGGTGGCAAACTTGCTGAGCGAGCCATACGCTTGCGTGATGGCGGCTAGGCGGTCGGCCAGGCGCTGCTGGCGGGCCAGCAAAATGGGTTCGTAGGGCAGAAGCCAGGAGTCTTCCTGCGTGAGGGCCAGCGTGGGGGCGGGGGCGGCAGCGAGCGTATCGGCAGACATGGGAAAGGGGCAAGGTGAGTAGACCAAAGGTAGCCAACTACCCGGTAGCCGGGCCTTTGGAGCTATTTTGCGGCCATGCACACGATTTCTCGCTTTTCGACGGTGGCTTGGCTGGTGGCGGCGCTGGCAGGCCCAGCCCTGGGCCAGCACGCAGCCCCAACTCGCCCTATCCCCTCCACTCCGGTTAAAGACCAGCTGCCGCCGGCCGCCGCGCCCGTGGTGGCGCGCCACGCGCTAGTGGTGTCGGCGCACCCGGCGGCCTCGCAGGTGGGGCGCGCCATTATGCAGCAGGGCGGCAATGCCTACGACGCGGCCGTGGCCGTGCAGTTTGCGCTGGCCGTGGTGCTGCCGGTGGCTGGCAACGTAGGCGGCGGCGGCTTTATCGTGTACCGCGACCACGCAGGTTTGGCCGGCACGCTCGACTTTCGCGAAACCGCCCCCGCTGCCGCTAGCCGCGATATGTATCTAGATGCCAGCGGCAACATCGTGCCCGGCCGAAGCACGGCCGGCGCGCTGGCGGTGGGCACACCCGGCACGGTGGCTGGCATGGTAGCCTTGCACAAGAAGCTGGGTAAGCTGCCCTGGGCCCAACTCGTGGCGCCGGCCGTGCGCCTGGCCGCCCGCGGCGTGGCCCTCACCGGGAAGGAAGCGGCCGGCCTCAACCGCACCCAGACCGATTTTGCGAAGTACAATCCCGGCTCGCCGCCCGTGTTCGTGCGCCCTACTCCCTGGCAAGCCGGCGATACGCTAAAACAACTTGAGCTGGCTGCCGTGCTGCAGCGCGTGCAGGACCAGGGTCGCGCCGGCTTCTACCAGGGCCGCACCGCCGAGCTGTTGCTGGCCGAAATGAAAAAGGGCGGCGGGTTGATTACGCAGCAAGACCTTGACACCTATCAGCCTAAGTGGCGCGACCCGCTGCGTGGCACCTACCGCGGCTACGATGTACTTACGATGCCACCGCCCAGCAGCGGGGGGGTAGCGCTGCTGCAAATTTTGCAAACGCTGGAGCCGTATAAGTTGGGCCAGCTTGGCTACCACACGCCGGCCGCCGTGGCCCTCATTACCGAGGCCGAGCGCCGCGCCTACGTCGACCGCGCCACCTACCTCGGCGACCCCGATTTTGGTAAAGTGCCGGTGGCTCAGCTGCTGGAGAAAAACTATAACAAGCAACGCGCCAGCACTATTCGCCCCGACGGCCAGGCCACGCCTAGTACCACCATTACGGCCGGGCCGGGCCTACCGCGCTACGAAAGCGACCAGACCACCCACTACGACATCGTGGATGCACAGGGCAACGCCGTGAGCTGCACCACCACCCTCAACGGCGCCTACGGCAGCAAAGTGGTGGTGGCCGGCGCAGGCTTTCTACTTAATAATGAGATGGATGATTTCAGCTCGAAGGCCGGCGTGCCCAATATGTACGGCCTGGTGGGCGGTACCGCCAACGCCATCGCACCCGGCAAGCGCATGCTCAGCAGCATGACGCCCACCATCCTGGCCAAAGGTGGCAAGCTGGCGCTCGTCACCGGCTCGCCGGGGGGCAGCACCATCATTACCACGGTGTTGCAAAGCATTTTGGCAGTGGTAGACTACGGCGGCGATGCTGAGCAAACGGCCGCCGCCCCGCGCCTGCACCACCAGTGGCTGCCCGACCAGCTCGACGTGGAGGCCGGCGCCCTGACACCCGCCGCCGAGCAAACGCTTCAGCAAAAAGGCTTTAATCCCAAGCCACGCAACGCCTGGGGCCGTCTCGACCTCATTCGGGTGCTGCCCGATGGCCGCCTCGAAGGCGGCGCCGACCCGCGCGGCGACGATGCAGCCGTGGGCTACTAACGGGCAATTGCACCGAGCCGCAAAAAGCCGTATCTTTGCACCAGAAAATTGGTATTCAATCTGAAAAGAGGGGACGCGCAGTCCCCTCTTTTTTTGCCCCCTACCCCGCCTGTCATGGCTCAATTTGACCAAACCCGCATTCAGCAGCTCCTCGCCGACGCCCTCGGCGACAGTGGCCTGTACGTGGTCGGCCTCACCGTGTCGGACTCGGTGATGCCTAAGATTACCGTTACCCTCGACGGGCCCAACGGCCTTGGTATTCAGGAGTGCGCCCAGGTGACGCGCCGCCTCAACCGCGGGCTCGAAGAGACCTACGGCGAGGACGCTGCCTACTCGCTCGAAGTGACGTCGCCCGGCGCCGACCAGCCCCTGACCGACCCGCGCCAGTACCACCGCCACATCGGCCGCAGTCTGGCCCTCAAGCTGCAAGACGGCACCGAGAAAACCGGTCCGCTCACGGCCGTTACCAACGAAGGCATTGAGCTGGAAGAAGTTATCAAGGTCAGAACCAAAAAAACTACGCTACCCGCCGCCTTTATTCCCTTCGGGGACATTCAGGAAGCGACCGTTGTTATCTCTTTTAAGTAAGGTTGAGCTGCTTTGTGAGGTAATGATTTTCTGGTTTTTACTAGAAGCCTACCCCCTATTCAAGCAGCAAACAATCCAACAACTAAGCATTTCACTTCAATGGCTAAAAAAGTCACTCCCAGCCCGCAGGAAGTAGCTGCCGCTGCCGCCGACATGAACGCGCGCTTGCTCATCGAGAACTTTCAGGAGTTCGCGAAGAGCCGCAATATCGACCGGCCCACGATGATGTCGATTCTCGACGACGTGTTTCGGACGATGATTCGCAAGCGGTTTGAAGATGATTCCAACTTCGACGTTATCATCAACCCTGATAACGGTGACTTGGAAATTTGGCGCAACCGCGAAATTGTGGACGACGACTCGGAGGATATCTGGGACCTAGACAAGATTCCGCTGGCGGAAGCCCAAAAAATCGAGCCTGACTTTGAGATTGGCGAATCGGTTGCCGAGCCGATTAAGATTGAGGACTTTGGCCGCCGGGCCGTGCTGCTGGCTCGCCAGACGCTCATTCAGCGGGTGAAGGATATGGAGCGCGACAACTTGTACCAGAAATACAAGGACCTCGTGGGCGAAATCATCACCGGCGAAGTATACCAGGTGTGGAGCCGCGAAGCGCTCATCCTGGACAAGGACGAGAACGAGTTGGTGCTGCCCAAAAGCGAGCAGATCCCGAAGGACCGCTACCGCAAAGGCGACACCGTGCGCGCCGTAGTGCACCGCGTGGACGTAGTAAACGGCTCGCCCAAAGTAATTCTGAGCCGCGCCGCGCCCGCTTTCCTGGAGCGTTTGTTTGAGCAGGAAGTCCCCGAGATTTTCGACGGGCTTATCAGTATCAAAAATGTGGTGCGCGAGCCCGGCGAACGCGCCAAAGTAGCCGTAGAAAGCTACGACGAGCGCATCGACCCGGTGGGCGCCTGCGTAGGCATGAAGGGTAGCCGCATTCACCCCGTGGTGCGTGAATTGATGAACGAGAATATCGACATCATTAACTACACCGATAACCTGGAGCTGTTCATTTCGCGGGCGCTGAGTCCGGCCAAAGTTGGCTCGATGAAAATCAGTGAACAAACCGGCCGGGTTTCCGTGTTCATGAAGCCAGACCAAGTTAGCCTGGCCATTGGCCGTGGCGGGGCCAACATCAAGCTGGCCTCGCGGCTGGTAGGCATGGAAATTGACGTTTTCCGCGAAGCAACCGACTACGAGGAAGATATTTCGCTCGACGAGTTTACCGACGAAATCGAAGGCTGGGTAATTTCCGAGCTGAAAAAAATCGGCCTCGATACTGGCCGGGCCGTACTGGCCGTCAAGAAAGACGACATTGTACGCCGCACGGAACTGGAGGAAGAAACGGTGGACGATGTCTACCGGGTTATCCGCCAAGAATTTGCTGACGATGACAACCTACCTGAGGATGCCGCTGCTACTGCAGCAGCCGCTTCGAATGTTGCCACTGAAGAGCCTGAGCCTACCCCAGCTCCCGCCACCGATACCGACAGCGCCCCGGCCGCCCAATGAGGGCCGGGGCCAACCGCCAGCGGGTAAGTTATTAAATCGAGCCAGTAGGCTTGACTTATAGCCTGCTGGCCAGATTTAATCTTTACCTTTGCACCCTGAACGTATTCGTTCGCGACTTATTAGAATGGCGGAAGCAACCCCGAAACGGCTTTTACAGGCAGCCAAAGACCTGAACATT